>Ga0105163_1000131_pt1 | contig 46488 bp, 42 predicted proteins | sample JNZ110809AmetaG_FD_81531 | JGI IMG/M metagenome (GOLD analysis project Ga0105163, IMG submission 81531) | Hot spring microbial communities from Jinze hot spring, China to study Microbial Dark Matter (Phase II) - JNZ 110809A | ecosystem: Environmental > Aquatic > Thermal springs > Hot (42-90C) >... | reverse complement strand
CATCAAAATTAGAGCAAAAACACAAAAAAATGATATAAAACGTGAAAATCAAAAATAAAAGAAAAAGGTGGAAAAAATGAGAAAGAAAATCGGAGAATTTGGAATCGCGACCGGGCGTCTTCTTCCTGCAGTGGTGATCGCGGCACTGGCAGTCGTTTCCGCTGGAACAGGCTACGTCGTCGCTCAAAGCGTTCTTGGACGCGGTACTCTGACCGTTCGAGTCGTTGCACCCCAGTATGCAATATCTGTGCAGTTCTACGCCGATCAAAACGCAACAACTCCAATTAGTTCTCTGGACATTTCAGTTGGAGGCAGTCAAATCATCTATGCGAAGCTGACCAACACATCTAACAACGACTACATGAACCTCTACGTTATGGGTGGTGGTCAGAAACTTTGGATGAACGTCTACAAACTCGACGGTAGTGGTTTGTTCGTGGATGGCAATGTTGTCGGGCACTTTAACCTAGCGAAAAATCAATCAATCATCGTGAAGGTCTTGGTTGGGGTTACACCCGATGCCAGTGCCGGAGACACACTGACGCTCGGTTTAGACGTTATGAAGGACTAGGAGGTGGCGAGTCGTCCTCGCCTCCCTTTTTTATTTTTTACACGATCACCATGAACAAAACCCTCAGAAAATGGTTGAAAAGATCCGGGGCGGTAATGGCATCAATGATGGTGTTAGTTTTAATCTCACAAAAAATTCTAGCCGGGGTTTCTATTGGAAGAGGAATGCTCGAAATCAGAGTTTGCCAACTTCCTTTACAGAAGGCGTACGTTGTTTACAACGATTACGGTATACCGCCAGACTCAGAGATATGGACATGGGATGGAAGCAGATGGGGTCTTCAGCCGGCGGCCTTTGATGGTAGTTTCTATGACGAAAATGCGCCGGAAGGAAACTTGTGCTTCATGACCAGAAGCGGATCCGGCACAAACAACTACGCGGGCTGGGGCGTGTTTCTTAGCAAACCTTCTGCTCACACGATTGATCTCACGGATTACAAGTTTCTGAAGTTGTGGATAAAGGTCTCAGCAGATGCCTGCATAAATCTAAAAGTTCAACTTCAGCAGGATGGACCGAATGGAAAAAGATCAAATGCTCTTTGCGTCAATCTTTACGGATGGACTGCAGCAGACACTTGGCAGGAGATTACGATTCCAAAAGATGACTTTGTCAACGTCGATTTCACGAGAATTTTCTCACCTTTTATGATCACCATAGAGGGCGGCGGCTTGATTTTTTACGTTGATAACGTCGTATGGGTTTGAAATCATTTACTGAACAGCAGGAAAATGTTTCCGATTTTTGGTATAACCGCAATCACCTTACCCTGTATATGCTCCGGGAGAATCGACTGTTCGAAATAATATGACTCCGGGTTAGCGTCGCCTTTTGTCTTGAAAATGAGATTTTCGCCGGTTCTCTCGATTTCAACAACACGATGAGCAATCCGGCGCCCATATGCTTCAAAAACGATGACATCGCCGATGGAAATTTCCTCCAACTCACACTTCTTAATAACCAGAATATCGCCCCGTTCGAAGCCTCCCTCAATAGGCAAATTGGATGAGTCTATTCCGCGCATTTCTAGGTCTTTTCGCCAGTTTTCTCCCGTGTGCTTCATGCTATCTGAAAGAACCACCACAAACGGATTTGGATAACCAAACCAAAATTTAAACAGAAAATAACTCGCTGAGAAAAATATAAAGACCGAAACCAAGAGCATGAATGCGATAGACCTGCGCGAATTTCTCATCCAAAATCACAAGATTCTAAACAGTTGTGTTTAAAGAATTTCCTTTTCCAAAAACAAACCAAAAACAAAAAACAGTGTTAAAATAAAGGGGATCGATTAGATATTTGAAAAACATGGTGGAGATCGTCCTAGAAAACCTCTGCAAGGTTTTTGGAGAGGTAAAAGCCGTTGACAACGTTAACCTGAAGATAAAAGATGGAGAATTCATGGTTCTTCTTGGACCCAGCGGATGCGGAAAAACAACTATTCTTCGAATGATCGCCGGATTGGAAAAACCGACATCCGGAAACATTTATTTCGACGGAAAAATAGTCAACGATCTGGAACCCAAAGAGAGAAACGTGGCAATGATTTTCCAAGAGTATGCACTCTATCCGCACATGAGTGTCGCTCAAAATATGACTCTCTGTCTGCAGGTTGATAAGATCCCAAAGGAAGAAATAGCGAAAAGACTGAAGAGGACTGCGGAGTTGCTCAGGATAGAGAATCTGCTCCATCGAAAACCCTCAGAGCTTAGTGGAGGTCAGCAACAGCGCGTGGCGATTGGTAGAGCGATTATCAGGGACCCATCGGTCTTTCTTATGGATGAACCTCTCTCCAATCTGGACGCAATTTTGCGAGTAGCTATGAGAGCAGAATTGAGAAGATTACATAAAAAACTCAAGACTACCACCGTCTATGTTACGCATGATCAGGCGGAAGCGATGGTTCTCGCCGACAGAGTTGCGGTACTGAAGGACGGAAGACTTCTTCAGGTGGATAAGCCCAGAAAAATCTATGATCACCCGATAAACACTTTCGTTGCTGAATTCATCGGAAGCCCGAAAATTAATCTCGTCAGATGCAAGATAATCATGCGCGGAAATAGCGTTTTGGCGGATTTGGGAAACTTTGTGATCAAACCCACCGCTAAGGCCGCCGCAAATCTTAGGCGATCCAAGATAAGTGAGGCGATACTCGGAATAAGACCGGAAGACGTGAAGGTACTTACCAAGAGAAAAAATGGCGCAGCGATGGGACGAGTTTATTTCTACCAGCAGATGGGAAATGTTGGCTACGTGGATATCGACATGGGTAAGGGGGTTAGACTGACAGCCTCTGTTGAACCAGAACGTGAACTACGCCTTGGACAGAAGGTTTATGTTGGATTCAACGAGAAGCGCCTAAAATTTTTCGACACTAGGAGTAGCAATTTGATTGCCTAATTTCCATAAAAGATTTCGTCGAGATAAAACGTACAACCCTCGGGATTGTATCCTGCCTCGGCCTTAACGACAAAAACGAAGCCACCGGAGATGTATGATAAATCTTTTCCCTTGAGATCTATCTCATACCTCTGCCAGTTTTCTGTCAGGGTTAAAATACCGGATGTTGCCACAGCGGAGTCCGGGTAGTATCCAGCTATTCCTCCCATTTTAAACTGAACGCGTTCACCTCCTCTTTCCCCCCTTGCCCAAAAAACAAGTTTATTGGCTCTGGTGAGATTAAATCCTCCATCCATCATTCCCCAATTGTTCGGAGGATTCTGCCAGTAAACCCCTGCCCAATATTTCTGCTTGCTCTGGGCGGAGTAAATCACTTTGATGCAAGTTGAGCCGGAATAGGGATTCTCTGTACAAGCTTCCTCAATTTGGATATCTGAATAATCGCCCATCCAACCCGTGGGGTAAAAGTGATTCGATCTGGAGAGATAATCTGAGTAGACGTAAAATGGCATATTTTCTATTCGCCCCGCGCTCGGCCAAAAGTTATCCGGTGGTTTATATCTCTTTGATACATCCGACAGACCCGCTGATCCCCTCAAGAATATCCGATTTTCCATTATCTTTCTGAAGGTCTGCAAAGATTGTGGACTAGAGTTCACTCTCCAGTCCGCCTCCTTCTGTGTGTTAAACCAGACAACTGCTCTTATCTGCGGCATGTCTTTCAGGGCTTCCGGAAGCTCCTCTATCCATGCTGCCTTGTCTCCTCCCTCCTCTGCTGAAGCGAATTCCGCGATCATTATCGGTTTTCTCGGAAATGCCGTTGAGTAAATTCTGATCAGAGATGAGTAAATGCTTCTGAAAGGAAGCCACTCACTCCATCCCTGACTAGTCCCCCAGTTGTAACCGTCTAAGCCGATCCAGTCAACATATTCGTCGCCCGGATATGCTAAAAGCGGATCGTTCCAAGGTTCATCCGGGTTTGAAAGGTGGTAAGGACACCAAACCCATTGAACGTTATTGGCTTTTTCCTGTCTGAAAATATCCACGACGTGCTTCCAGGCTCTCACAAATTTCTGCGGGTCTTGACCGTTCGCTGGCACACTCCAAGGATACCAGTAACCGTTGAACTCGTGAGCCCATCTGATGAAAACCGTTTTTCCTGATTTTTTGGCTTCTCTTGCCCACTCGCGGAGATAATCATCCCAGCCACCCGCACTTATGTAATCGAGAAGATATCCATTCTCCCCGCCGCGGAGAAAGGGTTGCCAAGTTATGAGAGGTATCGCGCCATATGAATGAACCCTCTCCACAGCATCAGAAGGAAAAGAATCCGTCGATTGCATAAACCACATCACTATCGCTAGCTTTGCTCCCGTCATGTTTTCGAATTCTCGAAGACTATCGATGGAAAATGGTGCCGCCGGGAGATAAACCCCAAAGTACACGCCTTCCGAAATCTGTTTCGGACGCAAAAAAATCACTGCTGAAACAACAAGCAGGCATACCAGTATCACCAATGCGACTTTGCGCAAGTCTAACACAAGTATGAATTTTCGGCTGATTTTAAAAACTTTGGCTGAAAAAATCAAAAAAATCGCAAAAAAATCGAGAAGTTTTTTATATTATCCCAATAAAAGTTATTGAGTCCACATGGATAGAAAAGTGGTGATCCTTCTAGTGATCGTGGTTGTAGCCGCCCTATCATTCGTTTTTCTAACTGGAAGAAGAGAAGCCAAACCGAAATTTTATTGGTGGACCCCACATGCCGGAAGTCCCACACACACTCCGTGGCATGCGGAAGTTGAAAAATTGTTCAATCAGATTTACGGAGAAAATGTAAAACTCGTCAAAGTTGACTACAGCACGGAAGACTTCAAAAATGCTCTAGAAACTACAATGGCTGGGGATTATCCACCAGATGTCTGGCATTCTTGGGGTGGTGGTGTTCTGAAGGATTATGTGGATGCGGGTAAGGTCGAAGACCTGACTAGTCTTCTGAACGAAGACTGGGCGATCAGACTACTGCCCCCAGAAAACAGGAGTAAATTGCTTTGGAACAGCACTTGGAATGGTAAAAACTATGGATTCCCATACACGATCGGCGTGGTCCAAATCTACATAAACAAATCCCTTTTCGACGCTTTTGGAGTTCGTGTTCCGGATCCGACAAGAGGCGAAGTTTGGACATGGGAAGAATTCATAAATGCAATAAACACCTTCAAAGGGAAGAAAAATGGAGCCGGTAAAGACATCTATCCACTCGTCGTAGCCGGTGCAGAAGAGTGGCAACTCTCGTTTTACTACATGTATTTAGTCGAAAGAATCGGTGGGGCGGATTACTTCAAAAAAGCGCTTAACGGAGAACCTGGATATTCGTTCACCGACAATGTTTTCATAATGGCCGGACAGAAATGCCTTGAGCTTGTGGAAGCTGGGGCCTTCCAGCCCGGATTTATCAACGCAGGATACGATGTCGCAGATTATCTATTCTTCGATAACCAGGCCGCCATGTATCTTCAGGGTTCGTGGATGGTAAGTACGCTAAGATTCAGAATGAGGCAACTGGGAAGAGACTTCCCGCTAGATGTCATATATTTCCCGATAATTCCGGGAGGTGCTGGGAACAAGACTAATCTGGTAGGAGGAACACAAGACTATCTGTGTGTGTCCAAGAAATCGAACTTCAAAGAAGAAGCATTCAATCTCATCAGACTCCACGGAACTGAAAATGTCATAAACTCCTTCCTCGAAAAGGTTGGAGACATTATAGTCTTTGACTCCAGAGTGGGTGGAGGTCTAAACATACCAGAGAGCAAATACGATCCGGTTATCCTCAAGCAGATAAGTCTTCTCGAGAATGCCGGAAGTCTCATGATGCCTTGGGATCAGTATGCGCCAAGAGCTTTCGCTCTGAAACATCTCGAACTAATGAATAGACTCTTCTCTGGTAGAATGAGTCCTTCAGAGGTTGCCGCGCAACATCAGCAGATGGCTGAGAAATTGAGGCAGGAAGGCAAGCTTCCAATAACTTTCGGATGAAAGGATGAAAAACATGCCTGAAAGGTGGTTTAGAAAAATTGTTCCCTATCTTTTTGTTATTCCAGCTCTTGTTTTCTTCATAGTTTTCTTCATCTACCCCAACATCGACGTCTTCAGGATAAGCTTCTACGAGTGGGATGGTATTGGACCGGAAAAGTACACCGGCATAAGCAACTTTGAACGTCTTGTGAAGGATTCAGAATTCTGGTCTTGGAAGCTTTGGTTTATTTCATCCTTGTGTGGGCTTGCGGGAGCCTTTATAGGGGTTATCCTTGCCAGTTTAAGAAATAGGAAATTTTTGAGATGGGGAGTGTTTGGATTCGTGCTAGGGTTACTAGGGGGAATACTCGGAGGAGGAATAGCTGGGGTTCCGGCCGGTGCCCTAGAGAGAACCCTTGTAATTGGGATTCAGTCAGTCTTCATTCAACTACCCGTGGCGCTGGTGATCGCTCTTATACTTCACGGAAAAATAAAGGGGGCAAGAATTTTTGCAACAATCGTCTTTCTTCCGGTCATCATCTCGCTCGTTGCCTTAGCTCTCACTTGGCGCTACATGATTTACGATCTAAGGGTGGGAGCTCTAAACGCTGCATTGAAAATCTTCGGAGCAAAGCCGATAAACTGGCTGGCGGATCTTCCGCTTCTTTCTGTTGTGATCACCACGAATTGGATATACATTGGATTGTATGTTGTGATCTTCATCGCGGCTCTCAGAAGCATCCCATCTGCGATCTTTGACTCTGCAAAGGTTGACGGTCTATCGAGCTTTCATGTACTCCGATACATCGTCATTCCGCACATAAAGAAGGTAATTTTGCTGACCATCATCATGTGCATTTCCGGAACGTTCAAGGCGTTCGATCTTCTTTGGGTGATGACGGGAGCCGAAGCGAGCGAGGTCCACATAACCTCAACATATCTCGTTAAACAGATGATGTATGGATACTGGGGCTACGCCTGCGCAATTGCAGTAGCGTGCTTCTTCATCTCGCTCGCAATCGTTGCGGTTCAACTTAAGCTCATGCGAATAAAGGTGTAGAAAAATGAAAAGTGAAGTCAGTAGGATTAGATGGAGCCGGATGCGGCGGGCCCTAGCTTATCTGTTTGTTGTCGGATTCTGCGCCATAATTCTTTTTCCAATTGCACTTCTTTTCATAAATTCTCTCAAGACCGGTACTGAAATTTACAGCAGCCCGCTCTCTCTTCCCACATCCCCGAGGTTTTCAAACTATTCAGACGCATGGAATTGGCCTAACGCAAGCATAGCTAGAGGGTTCATAAACAGCGCGATCGTCGTTGGTATCTCTGTGCTTATAATAGCTATAATAGCTCCGATGGCAGGATATTCCCTCTCCCGACTGGAATTTCGCGGAAAGAGCACTTTCTTCTATGTCTTCATGAGTGGAATGTTCGTGGGAGGACCAGCGATAGTAGCCATGTACAGATTGATGATGAATCTCCGTCTTATAAACACGTATTGGGCTCTCATATTCCCTTACGTGGCTGGAGCCATGCCATTTTCTATTCTCATGATGTGGAGTTATTTCAGCACAATTCCAAAGGCTATTGAAGACTCGGCTAGGGTTGATGGTCTATCCACCTTTCAAACTTACTGGAAAATAATGCTCCCACAAGCTATGCCAGCACTTTTCACAATAGTCATTCTACAGGTCATATGGATATGGAACGAGTTCTTGCTTGGGCTCATTATGCTAAAAACACCAGACATGTTCACACTTCCTCTCATGCTCACAAGGTTTTCAGCTGGGACCACTAACTATCTATATTTTGGCGTTTTTGCCGCTGGAATTTTCATCTCGATCACGCCACTCATAGTCATTTACGCTATTTTCTCCGATCGCATTCAGCGCGGAATGACGATGCAACTTGTGAAGGGATAGAAACGTGATACCTAACAATCCTTATATACTGGAAGCATAGAAATGAAGGCAGAACTACAGCGAGATTAACCTGGGAAACCCGGGACAGCTTTTCGGCTGTTTCTCGCTGAAGTTCTAGGAGAAGTAGGAAAAGTGGCATATGGAAGGTTCGGCAGAAGAGGACCAAGGCAAATGTATAAAGCAGTCTGTTCTGACTGCGGTGCCGAGTGCGAGGTCCCCTTCAAGCCGACGGAGGGCAGACCGGTTTACTGCCGGGATTGCTGGCAGAAGAGAAGAGCCGCGGGTAGATAGAAAAATCTGATTATCGTGGCTCTAGCTTTTTTCTTTTTATATTTCTTTCCATTTTGTGATTTTCACAGCCAATAAAACGAAAACTACAGAAAGAGCCCCGAGTACAACGAAAGATGTTAGAGCACCGGCAGGATTCCCGAGGATGAGTGTCTGCCTGAGACCTTGATGGAAGTAATAGAGAGGCATACACTTTGCAATTGTCTGCAAAATTTCTGGCATTATCTCTATTGGCCAAAACGCACCAGAAAGGAACATCATCGGAAACGCAACAAGATTCCCCGCTGCGCTAGCTGCTTCGACATCTTTTATCAATCCTCCCATAGTTATACCTATTGCGCAGAAAAGGGTTGCTCCCAGCAGAACCAAGCAAATGAAGAAAATGTCTGGGGTTCCGCTGGTTCCAAATATTAGGCGTCCCAAAAAAATCATTATAATCGTGAGAAGAAAAGCAAGTATGACCTGCGTAATCAGATTTGCCAGAATCCAAGATTTCTTCGAAAGAGGTGTTGCGGCCACTCTTTTAAGAATTCCATTTCGCCTGAACTCGGAAATGTTCGATGTCAAACCAATTACACCATTCGTCATTATGAAAGCTGCGGTATATCCTGGCACGTAATAATCTGCCGGCTTGAGCGTTCTCTCCGAGAGCGTTGTAAATTTCACCTCGATAACCGATTGTGCGCTTATCAGAGAATTGTTGAATGCTTGAACTATGCTCTGCACTGCGCTGCTAACTACTTGAGCCGATGCATCTCCTTCTTGAACATATAAAATAAGTGTTGCTTCCTCAGGTGTAATTCCTGTTACCCAATTCTCCAGAGCCGATTTGCCTTCTTGAATGGATCTAAGATTGTTCTCATCCATATATTCCCCATAAGTTTCGACTATCAGATCTAAACTACTCAGAATTATCATGCCACGGACCTTGATGCCCTTCTCGGCAGCCTTTTTCCCGAAATTTTCCGGTATCACTAGAACTCTGTAGCTGGTAAACGAAGGTATGTGCTCCTTAACCCAGCTCGAGATTTCGACAGAGGGTGGTATCATCTTGATTGAGAAAACACCCGAATTCTCCATTGCGGATATGAAGGCAATCGATAGGTCGCTCGGAGACCCATTTTCCAAGTCTCGATTTTGCACCCATATGCTGTACCTCCCGGCTCCTCCTCCAAAGACTGATCCAAAAATCAAAAGGAGAACGACCGGAAAGAGAAATGAAAAGAAAACCCCCATTCTGCTTCTGATCCAGTTTTTAAAAAGCACTACAGTCAAGTGAAGAGTCTTCACTGTATCAACTCTCCATGCTCGTTTATTCTCCCTCCTGCCAAGTTCAGGAAAACTTCATTCATAGAGGGTTCTTTCATTTCTGGTTTCAGACCATGCCTACTAAGATAAAGGAAAGCCTCGAGCATGTCTTCGCGAGATTTGAAAAACGCTGTTGTTTTACCATCTTGCTGAACGATTTTTTCGCCGACTTTCCTCAAAATTCTTATGCCTCTTTTCTCCGAAATAGACACCCTGAAACCACCGCCATACTTGGAAATTAGGGATCGCACAGAATCCGTTATCAATATTTTACCATTGAGAATCAGCGCAGCTCGATCCGCGAGAGCTTCTACTTCCTCCATGTAATGAGTAGTCAGAAAAATTGTCATGCCTTTCTTTCTCAAATTCTTTATTGTCTGCCAAAGCTCCTGTCTTGCTTGAGGATCAAGACCGGTAGTCGGTTCATCAAGAAAGATTATTTCTGGACAGGATGCAAGAGCCATGGCAATTCCTACGCGTCTCTTCATCCCTCCAGATAACTCTCCAAATTTTCTCTTTCGATGCTCGAGCAAGCCGAGGGTCTGAAGAATATTTGAGACGTCAACTCTGCGTTCATAAATCTTTGCGATAAAGCGAATATTTTCTTCTACTGTAAGTCTCTCAAAGGTACCGAATTCCTGTGGTAAAACTCCAATCCGCTGTTTTATCTCCTCTTCGTGCCCCTCGATATCCATTCCAAAGATTTTCACGTTTCCACTCGTCGGGTTTCTAAGACATTCAAGGATTTCGACCGTAGTCGTTTTGCCGGCGCCGTTCGGACCGACCATTGTAAAAATCTCTCCACGATAGACATCGAAGGAAACTCCAGACAGGGCTAAAATGTTGCCATACCGCTTGACAAGATTTCTAACCTCTATCACTTTTCTTCTCACGATCGCCCCCCGATTTTATACCGATAGAGGCAAAAATAAGTTTTATGAGGAAAACATGTGAAAATTTGATTGTTGGGCCCGTAGCTTAGCTTGGTTAGAGCGCTCGGCTGATAACCGGGAGGTCCTGGGTTCGAATCCCAGCGGGCCCACCAGATTTCGAAATCTCAGAAGCATCTATTTTAAATCCTAGTGTACAATTATTTTCAGAATGGCACAAGAAAAACTCCCAATATCTTTACTCCCAAAAGAAAAGCTACTAAAAATTTTAAAACCACAAAGGCTAGCTTTTTTGGGCCATTTCATTCTTTCAGGGATCATTTTTATAATCGGTCTAATTCTTCTAGGCTATCTCTGGTGGTTGGGAATACTAGTAACATTTTTCGGAATAATCGGGATAATCGCAGTGATTTTTTACTCACAAGCGTTTACTTACTATCTCACAAATAAGAGAATCGTGATCTATCGCAAATTCATAACTATCTCATCTAGACAAATCCAATACGACGACATATCTGATGTCGTAGTAGACCAAGGCATAATTGGTAGGATTTTCGGCTTCGGAAATGTAATACCGATAACGAAATCTGGACTTGGAACCGGAATGGTCGGATGGCAGGCGGGTGGAGGAAGAGTAGGACCTTCCGGAACTATTGTCGTCGGAGGGCCAGTCGGAGGGCAAGTCGTTCCTGTTGCTAGCCCATCTACTTGCGTCTATGGTGTGAAAGATCCATTCGCTGTAAAGAACATTATATTCAAATATCAGGAAGAATACGCAGAGGCACCCTATCTAAAAAGAATCGCGAAAAGTTTAGAAAAACAACCTAAAGCGTCCGGAGTGAGCTACTGTCCGTTTTGTGGTGCGGGGATAAGTGTTAAAGAGGCAAAATTCTGTCCTAACTGTGGAAAGAAACTTGAGTGAAAAGTATGGTCCAAAATAAGTTCAAACCCGATCCGAATCTGAAGAAGGTCTATGGGATCTATCTTTTACTTGCTGGATTGCCGCTTTTCTTCATTGCTAGCATGCCCGTCTGGGGAGCATACAAATTCGCTCCGGAAATCTGGCGAGAATACAAAATATTTACATTTATACCTCTCGGCATTGTCACAATAGGTATTTTGTTTGTTGCATATTGGATTCCGCGATACTACGACACTATTTTCTTCACAATAGAGGAAGACGAAATAACAGTAGAGCGAGGAGTTTGGTGGAAAATGAAACATACAGTTCCTTATTCTCGCGTTATGTGTGCTGATGTGATACAGGGTCCGATTTCCCGATTTTTTGGTCTGGGATCCGTTCACATATATACCGCCGGATACACTGGGGCCGCTGGTGGCACTGCTGGACCTGGAACGAGAGGGGCTGAAGCGTCAATATGGGGGATTCCAAATTTTTTGGAAATCCGGGAAATCATCCTAAAATCTGTAAAAAACAGGCCTCTCTTTGCGCAGGCTCAGGTGGGTCTGGAAAGAGAAATCTTGGAGGAATTAAAGCAGATAAGAAAAATTCTGGAAAAAACTGCTTGAACAATTAAATCAAGATTCTTTTCTCAGCGAATTTTGAAATTTTTCTACGTCTTTAAAACTACGAATTTCCACAACATTGCCCAACTCGTTTTCAATTTCTTTTTCTAATCCGATCTTCGCGAATAAGCGTTCCACAGTTTCTGTTTTTGCGCTTGTCGAGGGATATCTCGGAACAACAGTACAGCATCCGGCATGTTTCTCGCTCCAAATTCCAATTTTCTTCGCCTCTCTTTCTATCTCGAGTTTATCCATCGTCAGAAGTGGTCTAATGATCGGAAACTTGATCCCAAATGATGTCACGGCAAGATTGTCAAGAGTTTGGGATGCCTTCTGACCGATTGACTCCCCGGTGACTATCGCCGAACATTTTTCTCTCTCACATAACGCTTCTGCAGCTTTCAGCATCCCCCTTCTGCAAAGAACACAAGTGTACCTTCCACCAGCATGAGAAATTCTGCGCAGAATTTTAGACCAAGGAAAAATCAGAATTTTTTCTACGTCTAATCTGTCTTTCAACTTCTTGAGAATTTCAATTGTTGTAAAAAATGTCTCGTCACTCACGTAAGGATAAACACAGAAATGAAGTGGAATTATCTCAAAATTTTTCGATGCTAAAGCACAAGCAAGTGGAGAGTCTATTCCACCGGAAACTAAGCATATGACTTTTTCCATCAACTATAAGCTCGCTTTTCGAGCTATTAACAGGTAAAGCTCCGTTATCTATATAAACGCTGCTCATGGAAGTACTTTGATGAAATGACTGAAATTAGCCAAGTATACAGATGCAAAATCTGTGGAAACATTGTGACCGTGCTTCACGCTGGTGTTGGACAGCTTGTTTGTTGCGGACAACCGATGGAGCTCTTGCAGGAAAAAACCGTAGATGTCGGCAAGGAAAAGCATGTCCCGATAATCGAAAGGGTTAAAGGTGGGGTAATAGTCAAAGTGGGCTCGATACCCCATCCGATGGAAGAAAAACACTACATAGAATGGATAGAGCTCGTTACAGATAGAGGATCGTACAGAAAATTCCTTAAGCCTGGCGATGCTCCAGAAGCTTTCTTTCCAGTACAAGAAGAACAGGTAAAATCGAGGGAATACTGTAACATCCACGGTCTTTGGGGATCTAGCTAAACGGTTTATCTGAGATAAAGTTGTGTGGATGCGGACATGCGCCGGACAAAGAAACAAAAAATCGAGGGCGGGTGATGTATGACGATATACGAACTTATTATAGTTGGTGGCGGTCCGGCGGGAATAACTGCAGCCATTTACTCTGCGAGAAAAAGAGTAAATTTTGTTTTAATAACAAAAGACATAGGAGGCAAAGCTGCTTGGAGTGCAAACATAGAAAATTATACTGGATATCAGTTCATAACCGGATCTGAGCTAGCCCAAAAATTTGAAGAACATGTCCGTGCTTTCAACATCACAATTCTTTTCGAAGATGCCAAACATATTGAAAAAATCCCCGAAGGTTTTGAAGTTCAAACCACGAGGGGTCGGTACAAAAGCAGATCTGTGATAGTCGCCACCGGGACCGAACCTAAGAAACTAGGTGTGCCTGGTGAGGACGAATTTAAAAATCGTGGGGTCACATATTGTGCGACATGTGATGCTCCTTTATTTATGAACAAAAATGTGGCTGTGATCGGAGGAGGAAATGCTGGACTTGATGCGACTTTGCAACTTACGAGAATCGCTAGACAAATATATCTAATAGAAATTTCCTCTGAGTTAAAGGGCGACAAAATAATGAAAGAGAAAGTTATACAAAGCGACAAGGTCGCGATATTGACAAACACAAAAGTACTGGAGATATTGGGAAATAGATTTGTAAAAGAGATTGTTGTCGAAAGAGAAGGAAAGAAGTTCACATTACCAGTGGATGGAGTCTTCATCGAAATAGGACAAATCCCAAACTCAGACATTGTACGCCATTTGGTAGAACTGAACGAAAAAGGAGAGATAATAGTTGATGCAAGATGTCGCACAAATGTGGATGGGTTGTTTGCGGCTGGAGATGTGACGAATGTCCCACAAAAACAAATCGTAGTTGCGGCTGGAGAAGGAGCAAAAGCAGCAATTTCAGCCTATGAGTATCTACAGCGATTAAAACAGTAGGTTATCCTATCTTTAGTTCATATTTCTCAGCTATCTCCAAGAAAGCTTCTCCTACCTTTTTTATCTTTTCCCAATCAAGACCATATGTGTTGAGTTTGAAATGCTTGGTTAACCCGGGTTGAATTCCGACTATTCCCCTTTCCCTTAGTTCGTCATAAAGGAAGTAGCCACGACGTTTATGAGTTTGTGATACTTTGAAAAATCCCTCTGACTCGATGTGGACTAGTGTATGCTCCTTCGGTTTCACACCGAGTTGTTTGGTTCCTTCTATCTTCTCAAGCTGATCAACCAACCATCTCGTTTTCTCGACTTCTTCTGGCCACCGCTTGACTCTCTCGACGACGTAAGGAAAAGATGCCATAAGAGAGATCAATGGTGCGCCCATTACTGTGCAACCGAGCAATGCGTACTCTTTTACACCAAAAGTCCTGCCGGTCAAATCTCCCCGGATTTTGGAGGGTGCCAAGATCCGTTCGGCTATCTCTTCCGTCATTGCTAAAATTCCGGTCGGGGCGCTCGCAGCCCAAGATTTGTGACCGCTTCCAGTGATTATATCCACACCTAGCCTTTTTCCATCAACCGGCATTACGCCCGCTGTATATGCGGCATTCAGAAGAACCGGAACATTATATTCATGGGCGATCTTCGCAACTTTCTCCGCATCATTCAGGTTTCCATAGAGATAATCGACATGTGTAAGAAGAACCAACGCCGGTGGCTTTCCTATCTCTTTCTTCACTTCTTCTATTTTTTCGGCATAGGCATCCAAGTTGAGCCGAAACTCTGGGTATCCACTATTCGGAACCTCTTTAACTTTAAGTCTAGCCAACTCTGCGGCGATGTACGTCGAGTAGTGTGCGAGGCTGTCTATTACAACATAATCTCCCGGCTCACCGAGCATCCTGAAAGCTATGAATTTCGCTTCTCTGCATCTAGTCACAACTCTTGCGACATCCATGCCAAGAAATTCGGCCAAATCTGCATAGAAATCTGCTATCGGCGGGGTCCCGATTTTATCTAATCTAGCCATTTTTGGAGGACACCAGTCACAAACAGAGTAACCATCACCAAATTCAAGTAATGCCTCTCTGGCAGCTTGTGTCAGAATTCCTCCACGCTGAAGCGGATTGAGGTTTATATATCTCTCTTCCCTAAATTCCCGCCTCAGATGAAGATACTTCTCGAGCTTTTCCCTCGGTATATCTGGGATTTTCTCGCCCTCCAGATCTCCAGTCAAATTTCAGACTAGTAAGTTATAAAGAAACCTCAGGATTTCATCTTTGCGATTCTTTCGATCATTTCGATTAATTTATCGATTTCTCTAGCAGTGTTATATATATATAAACAGAAGCTCTGACGCTTCCCAGTGGTCTTCTGAGAAGCTCGACATGAAGTGGCATCGCACAGTGATGACCTGATCTGACCATTATTCCTCCTTTTTCATCGAGAATTTCTGCCACTCCGTTTGGATCTAAATCCCGAACATTGAATGCGACAATTCCTATTCTATCATCACAAGTCAGTGGTCCGTAAATTTCTGTGTCCTCGATTTCTGAAAGACCGGAAATGATTTTCTCGGTCAGTTTACGTTCATGAACAGCGATGTCCTCCATATCAAGTCTTCGCAAATATTTGACCGCCTCTCCAAGCCCGATAGCTTGAGCAATTGGTGGTGTTCCTGCCTCGAACCGGTCGGGCGATCTCGTTAAACTGAAGTCCGATATTGAAACATGATCGACTGTCCCTCCTCCTACAGCTAAAGGCTCCAAAACATCGGAGCTATCACTGTTAACATATAAAACTCCAATGCCAGTTGGAGCCAACATCTTATGGCCAGAAAACGCTAGAAAATCACAACCTATTTCGGAGACATCTACAGGCATGTGCGGCACAGATTGGGCGCCGTCGATTAGAATTTTTGCTCCTCGTTCATGCGCGATTTTCGTAACTTCCTTTACCGGCAAGACTGTTCCAAGAACATTTGAAGCATGGGAAATCGCGACTAATTTCGTACGTTCATCGATTGCTTTTTCAAAATCGGTTATTTCAAACCTGCCAGCGCCATCAGATTTGACTATCTCAATCTTTAAGCTCAATTTTTTGGTTATTCTTAACCAAGGGATAAAATTTGAATGATGCTCAACAATTGTGGTAACTATCTTGTCACCGCTTTTCCATTCTAGTCCGTGAGCAACCGTGTTTATGCCTTCGGTTGTGTTTTTAGTAAAGATTATCTCGCTTGCATCTTTAGCATTTATTAATTTTGCTACCTCTTTTCTGGCTCTCTCATATTCGTCTGTAGCTTCTGCTGACCAAGAATAAACACCACGCCCGACGTTGGCTCTGTACTCTCTGTAAAACTCCAAAACTTTTCTTATTACGGGTTCAGGTGTTAAGCTACTTGCCGCGCTATCAAGATATATCTTTCCGGAAGACAAAATGGGAAAATCCCGCCTGATTTTGCTAACATTTAAAGGCAGAGAACTCACCTCCTGAGATAATCCGCAAGAGATTCGAAAATCAGACGCCCATCGGCCCATTCCTCATCTTTTGAAGCCGTCCAGTCCGGTCTGTGGAACCAGTAAAAAGCCCTTTCAGGGTGTGGCATCAAACCAAATACCACTCCAGATGGATCGCAAACTCCAGCGATATCGAAAATAGACCCGTTAGGATTATGTGGATATCTTCCCTGCGCCGGTCGACCGCTCTCATCGGCATATCGTAAGACCAATTGCTTGTTTTGCACGAGCTTCTTAATATCCTCGTCTTGTCTATTTAGATCGAAAATGAATTTTCCTTCCGCGTGCGCGACCGGAAGAAAGAGAGTTTTTTTATCAACTTTGCTCATGAAAATGCATTTGCTTTTTTCCACTCTTAGATAGACCCATCTGCATTCGTACCTACAGGAATTGTTCACGGCTAAAGCAGCTTGTGGTTCTTCGCTCGGTCCCTCAAAAGCCGGAAGCAGACCACCTTCGACCAATACTTGAAATCCGTTGCATATGCCTAGAATTGGCTTGCCCTCTTCCACAAATTTTACAAGTTCTTTTCGCAAACGAGCCAGCAAACGTTTAGCCATCACTGCTCCCGCCCGTATGTGGTCTCCATACGAAAAACCTCCTGGAATAACCAGTGCATCGTACTTTCTGAGTTTGAAACCATCGAGTTTGCGTAGATGAACTATTTCTGCCAGTAGGCCCACATTTTTTAACGCCAGCGCCGTTTCCCAATCGCAGTTCGTCCCCCCGGTCCGGATTACGCAAACATTTTTCATTTTAAATCACCATAGTCTTTTTTTCCAAGCTGAACGCAACTTCTCCGAAGAAAGACATATTATTGTTTTTCCATCACGCCGGATCTCCAAAGATCTCTTCTTACAAACTACGCCTATCTTCGCGAAGTCTCCTTTGACTAAGCTCTCAAACTCTTTTTCTCTTTCTTTGGCAACTTCTACGAGAAATCTTCCATTAGACTCCGAGAATAAAAGAGAAGTGTTGGATAATTTTGTTTGAGTAGGCACTTCTGATAAATCCACAGAGGCTCCAAAATCGCTAGAGATCACCATTTCAGCGAGCGCTACAGCCAACCCTCCCTCCGAGAGATCATGGCAAGCTTTTACGCATTCACTATCAATCGCTCTTTGAACAGACTTCATCACTTTTTTGGACTCTTTTGGCCTGACTCGGGGAACGTTTGACCCTAATTTTCCAAAAATAGCCAAAAGCTCAGATCCGCCAAGCTCATTGTACGTGCGGCCCAAAATATACAACGGATCTCCTACTTCCTTAAGGTCCAGAGAAACCGCCTTCTTAATATCTCGAATTATTCCAACAGCTGTTATCAGAAGCGTCGGTGTCACAGGACCGAGCTCAGATTCGTTATAAAGACTGTCCTTCCCAGAAATGAATGGCACACCAAATATCTTGGCAAAATCATAACAGGCTTTGCAGGCGCTGAGCAAAGCACCAAGCTGTTCTGGCTTTTCCGGATTCCCCCACGTAAAGTTGTCCAAGATAGCTTGTCTTTCTCCACCAACAGCGATGTTATTCCTTATGGCTTCCTCGATTGAAGATGCCGCCATCCAATAAGGATCTATCTTTCCATATCTTGGCTTCAGTCCGCATGATATCACTACACCTTTCCAAGAATCCGGTAGTGGACGAAGAACTGCCGCGTCGTTTGGTCCGGAATGTTTACCTTGAAGGGGTTTCAGCACACTTCTTCCTTGGACTTCATGATCATACGTTCTTATGATGTCTTCGCGACTGCAGATGTTTGGAGAAGAAAGAAGTCGCAAAAAAAGTGTTTCCTCTTTTCCGTCTGAAATTTTCGGTTCTGGCTCTCCACATGTAGATATCCTAGCTACTCTAACCGGGAGCGGTGGAGAAAAGAGAAAATCTAATTTAAGATCAAGAATTCTAATCTTTTTCCAGAAAACTTCGACGGACTTTTTATTATTGAAAACTCCCACCGGTGTTGCTTCTACCTCTTCTTCTTCGAATATCTGAAGAACCCTCCGCAAATTTTTCTTGGGAACTGAGAGTAACATCCTTTCCTGAGATTCTGAAATCCATATCTCCCATGGAGCCATTCCAGCATGCTTCAATGGAACTTTTTCCAACCAAATTTCAACGCCACAATTGGCCCTGTTCGCCATCTCGGAAGCTGCACAGGAAAGTCCACCTCCACCTAGGTCGGTTATTGCGGATGCGAGCTTTTCATCCCGAATTCTTAAAATTGCCCTTCGTAACTTCTCCTCTTCTATTGGGTCTGGAATTTGAACCGCGCTTCTCAAGGCCTCAAGATCTCCACGCAATTCCTCAGATGCAAAAGTAACTCCATGAATTCCATCTCTTCCAGTTCTCCCACCAGCTAAAACAGCGAAGTCTCCCGGCCGCGTGTTCTTCACGTATTTATCAAGAGGAAGCAAACCTACACAACCACAGTAAACAACTGGATTCCCAATGTAGCTTTCGTCAAAATATACGGCGCCAGCAACAGTTGGGATTCCCATATTATTTCCGTAACAACCTATTCCCGCTACAACACCTGAAAAAATATACTTCGGATGTTTCATTCCCGGAGGCAAAATCGAATAACTCACGTCTAAAGGACCAAATCCCAACACATCGATATTTGCGATCGGTTCCGCCCAAACACCGAGAATGTCTCTTATCACTCCGCCGATACCGGTTGCAGCACCACCAAACGGTTCCACAGCAGAGGGGTGATTGTGCGTTTCAACCTTTACCGCAATCCCATAACCATTTTCAAAGTCTACTATTCCAGCGTTATCTTCAAATACAGAGATACACCATTCTGGAGCCAATTCTTCTGTGGCTTTGCGAATGAAATCTTTAAAAAGTCTGAACTTTTTACCTTTGAAGATAACCGTGCCTTTAAAAGTTTTGTGAAAACAGTGCTCTGACCACGTTTGACCAATTGTTTGTAGTTCTATGTCCGTCGGATTTCTTCTGATTTTTTGAAAATACCTCTTGCAAGCTTTCATCTCTTGAAGATTTAATGAAAGACCAAGTTCCCTGCTGATGCGCAAAAGATTTTCGTCGCTCGCGGCGAGTATGTTTACCTCAAAAACTTCAACAGGAAGATTTTTTCTTTTGTAAAGTTGCTCCATTTTCTTCTTTCACCTCAAAAACATAATCATCCTTGACCGGATTGGAAAGCAATTTTCTACACATCTCGTCGACTTTCTTCTCCGCATCCTCCCTTGATAAAGCATAAATCTCCATTTCATACACTTTCGCCACTCGCACTTTCTCAACCTTGAAACCCAGATCTTTTAGAGATCTCTCTGCTGTTGCCCCCTCGGGGTCGAGGTAAGCTGGCTTTAATTTTACCTCCACTCTCGCACGAAATTTCTTCAAGGCTACCCGTACTCAAACTTTCCAAACATGCTTTTAATAATCACTCTGTTGCCCCTTTTGCTGCGATCGCAATAACCGATGACCATGGCTTGAACTCCGAATTTTTCTGCGATTGAAATTACGTTGTCTACTTCTTCTTTCTTGACAATGACTTCAAATCCTATCCCCATGTTAAAAACTTCAAACATTTCGTTCCAACTGACTCTGCCCTCCTTCTGAATGAGCTTAAAAATGGGATCTGGTTCGGGTAGATTTTCCTTCACGTAGAGAATGTTTTTCCCCAGTCTCAAACATTTTGTCAGACCGCCTCCAGTGTTATGAACAAGTCCGGATATCCCTCCACATTGTTTAAGAATCTTGAAGACAATTGGTGTGAAAATCCTGGTGGGAGAAAGAATAGCCTCGCCCACCGTCATATTCAGTTCCTCAAGATAGTCATCAAAGGAAAATCTTCCGAAATATCCACTTCCGATTTCCGGACGCTTTTTAGAATATTCCGGCTTCATCAAGCAGTGTCTAGCCAGTGTTATACCATTACACATGATCCCGCTATTCTCTCTATTCTCGTACTTTGCTCTCCCACCACTCCTGATACCAACAATGATATCACCAGCTTTTATGTTTTCTCCGCTGATGATTTTTGAAAGTTCTATGATACCCATTACGGCGCCAGACACATCGAGTGTCATCAGCTGATCGGGAAGCTCAGCGGTTTCGCCGCCAGCAAATATTATAGATATCCCAAACTTTTTGAGAAGAGAGAGAGTCTTCTCAAAGCCTCTTGCCAAAGATTCCAAGATCTCTTTTTTCGGAACAATACGTGGGTTCAGTGCAATGTAATCGACTAAAGAAATCGGAATCGCGCCGACACAAACAATGTCATCGATGTTCATCGCGACTACGTCCTGCGCGAGTCCCTCAAACCATCTTTTATCTCTTGTCTCTGTCCAATGAAGATAAGCCTGAACCGGTTTACTACCGGCTCCATCGGTATGGAAAACCAAACCAGTTGAAGAATCAAGAGGATTTTTGAAGACAGGACAGAATGACTTTTCGTGGATCGACTTTATATGCTTCTTAAAAACTTCTATGCCTGATTTTTTGACATCTACGCCAACTTGTCTGTATTTTGAGGTCAACAGATTCACCCAAATCTCAGAATTCTTTCCTCAGTTATCAATATTTTCACCGGAACATCCGCAGATTTCTGATTGGGTATGTTTTCAACAAGCTGCATCTCGAATGCAAGACCAACAACGCACACATTTGGATTCACGGAAAAAAGTCTGCTGAGAAATCTATCGTAAAATCCTTTTCCATATCCAATTCTCCGTCCCTTTAGGTCAAAAGCAATTCCTGGAACTACAACAAGTTCTATTTGTTCAAGAGGGATTTTCTTACGAATTTCTATGCGTGGTTCCAGAATGCCGAATGTTCCGGGCTGAAGATCGCAAAGCCCAGAAATCTCCGTAAATTCGATTTCGTTTCCTACAACAAACGGAACCAAAACTTTTTTCCCGAGCTCTAAAGTTTCAACAATCATTTCCTGCGTTCTGACTTCTTTCGCTTCTTCTTTTGCCACATAAAAGGCCACTGTTTTTGCGCTTTTGAACTCCGGAAGAGAAAACAGCTTCTCTTTTATTTTCCTGCTCTTTTCCAAAACCTCCTCAAAAGTCAGAGCTTCCCTTTCCGCTTTCTTTTTTTCACGGAGATCTCTAACATTAAACATTCCTTTCCCTCTGAAGATTGGTGGCTATCAAAACATTTTCCAAAAGCATTGCACGAGTCATTGGACCAACACCACCGGGTACTGGAGTTATGTAAGAAGCTATATCTTTTACGGATTCAAAATCAACGTCTCCAACCATCTTACCCTCGACAAAGGAAATTCCAACATCGATTACAACTGTTCCTTCTTTGACCATTTCTTTTCCTATCCTGAATGATGGGGCACGGCCGACACCAGAAACCAAAACATCCGCCTCCTTTGTCCTCTCTGATAGATTTCTTGTTTTAGAATGGCAAATTACAACCGTCGCATTCCTATCGAGCATCATTTTTGCTAGCGGTTTTCCAACCAAATCGCTCCGGTTGATTATTACAACCAGCTTTCCTTCTATTGAGAGATTGTAACGATCTAGAAGCCTGAGAATTCCCTTCGGTGTGCAGGGAAGGAGCGAATTCTGGAGAGAATAATCACCAAGCCAGAGTTTACCAACGTTCTCGGGATGAATACCGTCCACATCCTTTGCTGGATCGATAGCCGAGATAACTCTGCGCTTGTCTATTTGTGGAGGAAGAGGAAGTTGTACTATTATTCCCTGCACGTCCGCGGCATTTAGATTCTCAACTAGTTGGACAACTTCATTCGAACTTGAGTCTTCAGGAAGTTGATGGAGCCTGAAATTTATGCCAACGGCTTTACAGTCCCTTTCCTTTCCCCCAACATACACCTGCGAGGAAGGATCTTTTCCCACCATAACAACAGCAAGAGATGGACGGAGTCCTTCAATTTTCAGTTTTTCAACTTCCCGAGCGATTTGTTTTTTTATTTCTTCAGCAAGTGCCTTGCCATCCATTATTACAGCCAATTTAACACCTCAGAATTTCGTGCCTTCTGTCAAACATACTCTATCTCCATATTTCTGTAATAGCGGCTTTATCACTTCTTTAACGAATTTTTCGCAACGCTCCGGAGCATCGCCAATATAATTTTCTACTTCGAAAAACTCGTCAAGCTCTTCTCTGGGCAACTTTGATTTTATGCGCATATCCTGAGACAAAAGTTCGTGAAGTGGGTTTTTTTCTCCTCGCATGACGACCTCCCAAGCTTTTCTTGAAATCTCCCTCAGATACTCATGCATTTTTTGTCTGTCCTCACCAAGTTCAACAAGACGCATTAGAATTGGTTCAATAGCAGCAAAGGGCGCAAATTTCTCCAAATTCTTTTTTATCATTTCTGGATAAACTATCATGCCCCTCGCGAGCCATGCATAGATTATCAGACATTCGTCAATTGCGAGAAAAGCCTCTGCTAGAACTATTCTCCTGTTTGCGGAATCGTCCAGCGTCCTTTCAAGAATCGTCTGTGAGGCATTGTCCCATGCGATTTTTGGTAAAACGGACACATATCTTGCCAGCGAACACATTCTTTCAGCGGAAACTGGGTTCTTTTTAAACGGCATTGCCGAAGAACCTACCTGCGCCTCCTTCATCGGTTCTGATATTTCCCCAAAAGCCGGAGACTGCAATAGGCGGAAATCCAATCCAAATTTGTGAGCACTCTGAGCAATGCTTGCGAGAACGTTCAAAAGAATAAAATCCAACTTTCTAGGATATGTTTGAGTCGAAATGTGAAAGGAACTTATTCCGAGTTTTTCCATGACTTTTTTCTCCAAGTCTTCCGGACGTCCTTTTTCTCCGAGCAAAAACTTAAAACTTGCAGAAGTCCCCACGGCGCCCTTTATTCCTTTTCCTTTCACAAGATTGTTCATGAGAAATTCCACAAGCTGCACGTCGAGCACCAAGTCTTGCGCATAAAACGCCAAGCGATATCCTAAGGTAGTCGGCTCGGCCGGTTGAATGTGTGTCCATCCCAAGCATGGCAAATCCTTATACTTGATTATTTTTTCAGATAAAGCGTCCAAACAATTAATCAGCCTTGTGAGGATTATGTCTAGAGCCTCTTTTATTCTAATTGCGTCCGCGTTATCTTCTATATCCATAGAAGTGGCGCCAAGATGAATCTTGCCTCCTCCAACTGGACACTGTTCGGCAAAAACTTTGATCTCCGCCATCAAATCATGCCTTATTTCTCTTTCGACTTCATGCGCTCTTTCGATGTTTACATATTCCGGACCTGATTTAGATCGAATATCTTCCAATTCCTCCTGAGAGATCAGACCATACTCAGCTTGAGCTTCGGCAAGCGCGAGCCATACTTTTCTCCAAAGAGTTCTCGTGTAAACTTCGGAGAACAAACGTTTCATCTCTTTCGAGCCGTACCTCCAAGTGAATGGAGAGAGGAACGTTTCGTAGCCGAATTCTGCCATCTCTATCCATCAATTTATCGTAGGCTAATCTTTAAGCCTTCTGCATAGAGCGTATGGAATTATAAAAGAACAGAAACAATGTTTTGTGATGACAAAAGTGGTTATCATCATGGGATCAAAATCCGATTTTGAATTTGCGGATAAAATCGTGAAAACTTTGAAAGATTTTGGAATTCATTATGAACTGAGAATCGCGTCGGCGCACAAGACTCCTGAAAAAGTCTTGGAAATTTTACGAGAGTACGAGAAAGGGAATGAAAACCTAGTTTATATAACCATTGCTGGAAGATCTAACGCCCTCTCTGGGATGGTTGATGCCAATACGAGATATCCAGTCATAGCTTGTCCATTATATTCGGAAAAGTTTTCCGGGATCGATATATTTTCTTCTCTCAGAATGCCTAGCGGTGTAGCTCCTTTAGTCATATTGGAACCAGAATCCGCTGCGTTGGCCGCGGCAAAAATTCTTTCTTTGAAAGACCAGAAACTCGGTGAAAAGGTTTCGGAATATCAAAGGAAGATGAAGGACAAACTCGAGAGAGAAGATGAAGAGCTAAGGAAGGGATAACGATTATTAAATCTCGCGTCTACTTTTTTCGATGGAAATGAGCAATACAATTTCCGAGGCCTGCGGGGTCTTCGGAGTTTACTGTTTTAATTCCAAATCAGCGGCTCCTTACCTTTACTGGGGTCTCATCGCACAAAACCATCGTGGACATCACTCTTACGGTTTTCTCACTTATAATGGAAATTTTCATCAGTATCACGACCTTGGATTACTGCCTCCAAGTAGAGCCCCAGTCACAAAACTCATTCTTAGGAAACTGAAGGGAAATGTCGGAGTTGGACATGTAAGATACGCAACCGCGGGAAAAGACACGCCCTACTGGTTGAGAAAAGACGCCCAACCATGTGTACTCAAATCTGGCAGGACTAAAATTGCAATAGCATACAATGGAAACCTGGTTAACTCTAAACAACTTAGAAAGGATCTGAAATCTGAGTTTGGTAATCTATCTTCTTCATCTGATGCCGAGCTTATTGGAAGAAAGATCCTCTTTGAACTTAGGAAAAAGAAAGACTTAGTAGACGCTGTGCAAAGATGTATGACAGATATTGAGGGTGCTTTTTCCGTTGCTGGAATGACTGGAGAGGGAGAACTTTTCTTTTTCCGTGATCCACTGGGTATAAGACCACTCTGCTACGGAATGAACGAGAGCGAAGAAATAATTGCTGTGAGCTCCGAAAGTGTTGGACTCGACATCAACGATTTTCAATTTTGGGGAGAGGTAAAGCCAGGAGAGCTTTTCATCGTTTCAAAAGATACCATTCGAGTTGAGAAAATCTGTGATGTTGGTAAAAGAGCCTTCTGTGCTTTTGAGTTTGCTTACTTCGCAAGGCCTGATTCTATTTTGCGTGAAGGTTGCAAGCCGGTTTACAAGATACGGGAAGAGTTTGGGAGGAACCTTGCAAAAGAAAACCCCGACATAAGAGAAAAAATCGACGTGATCGTATCAATTCCAGAGACAGCCGATGATGCTGCCTACGGAATGCATGCGGAAACGGGAATTCGTTGGGAGCGATCTCTACGAAAACACAGATATCTGACAGACAGAGCTTTCATATCCCGAGAAGAAGAGAGAGATATGATAATAAACAAAAAACTAAACATAATCAATGAAATTGCCGGAAAACGAGTAGGAGTGGTTGAGGATAGCATTGTCCGGGGAGATACTTCAAGACGCATTGTCAAGAAGATAAGACGCGCCGGAGCCAAAGAGGTTTACATGTATGTTACATTTCCGAGGATAATTTCACCCTGCTTCTACGGAATAGACATGGCAACTTTTTCCGAACTGATTGGCTATAAATTTGACGAAGAGGGGATAGCAAAATCGATTGGAGCTGACGGTGTGAGATATCAATCAATGGAAAACTTCATAAAAGCAACTAATTTTAAGGAAAACGAGCTTTGCTTGGGTTGCCTAACATGCAGATATCCCACACCTCTGGCTCAAAAACTGGCCGATGAAGTGAAGGCTAAACTGAGCCGAGGAGAAAAAGAGACCGGCAGAATCTACGAGGTCTGAAACCTCAGCTTTCGCATGTGTGTGATGCTTCTCTGTATGTGTTCTGGTAAAGCGATGTCTTCTCGATGTCTGAGAGGACCATCGATTTTTCTTATACCCTCCAGCGAAATTTCTCTTGCTTCTTCTAGGCTCTCCGCGATTCCAACTACCGCAACAGTTCTAGAGGAAAGGGCAAATGTCTGATTTTCCCTGACTTCCATCGAACCGGGATATATTCGTATGTTATCACCATATTTCTCACGAAGCTTTTCGGCCTCCGATAAATTCACCGGTTTTGGTCCAGAATATTTCGCATAGCCACCATAATCGAGTGGAACAGCATAAGTCACGACCGTGGCTTTCTCCTGAAAGCGAAGAGGTTGAAGGTTTCCATCTATCATCCTGTAGCAAACTTCGACGAAGTCATCGATAAGAATTGGTAAGATGTTCATAACTTCTGGGTCTCCCCACCTGCTGTTAATTTCCAAGACCTTCACACCATCTGCTGTTGCTATGAAACCAAAATACATTATCCCGCGCAAATTTGGATTTCCCGATGGACCAGCTAGAGAATCGTGTACAAGTTTTCCTATTTTGATTGCCTCCTTCCAATCCTCGTCATCCATGAAAGGTAAAATTTCTCCTATACTTTTGTAAGAGCCCATCCCCCCGGTGTTTGGGCCCTTATCCCAGTCAAACGATCTTTTGTAATCTCTAACGGCAGGTGTTGGGACTATATGTTTTCCATCTGTCAAGAACTGCAAAGAAAACTCCTCACCATCCAATTTTTCCTCAATGATTACCGAACCCTTCTCGAAATTCGGAAGGAAGAACTTTTCAAACATCTCCTCTCTAGATTTAAAGTGATCTCCCCAGACCCCTACACCTTTCCCTGTTGCCGGTGCATCTGGTTTAACCGCTACGGCATCGCCGATTGTATCGAGCCAATCAAAAACGTCCTTTTTTACTTCCATCAATGACCGATAGTCGGCGGGAGAGAATACCTTAAATTTTGGATTTGCTTTTGGGCAGACTCTCTGGATTACGTGCCTCTGTTCTACTTTACTCCGCTCTATGAAGAAGCGAAGAATTGGACATATCATTTTTATATTTGTTTCTGCTTCAATTTTGTCGCGCAACCCTTTTAGTCCGGGCCCTTCTGGACCGAGAATCCCAAAATCTATCCGATCCGCGTGTTTCTTCGCAAAATTCACAATCGACTCAACACTCAGATCTGGAATCACGATATGCTCTCCGCCGGTTTTTTCGGCTATCTTGACATTGAAAGGATTCTTCTGTTTATCGGCTATGAAAAGTCTAACCTTTTCATTGCTCTTTGCTAAAGCCTCAGCAATGCAGGCTTCTCGACTTCCATAGCTTATGAGAAGAACTCCTATCAATGTTCCCCCTCCATTCTCACAAATCCTTTCTCCCATTTTCCATTCTTCATGATATAGACATTTCCTTCGCAATCGATTGCAACCATACCCCTTGATATCAACTCCAATGCCTTTCGATAGGCAGGCCCATCACACTTCTCCTTCATCAAGTTCTGTTGCTCCTCCGGGGATCTACCTTCTACAGGTAGAGGTGGAGAAATTACAACTATTGGTCCGTGATCAGGGGTCTCGTTCATTATGTGAATTGTCGATCTCGTCGCCTTTTCTCCTGCCTCTATCTGAGCTTTCACCGCGTGCAATCCCGTATATTTTCTTTTTCCTCCCTCGGTTATGGAAAGATCTGCTGGGTGAACGTTTAAAACACGATTTGGAAATTCCCGCAGAAATCTAGGGGTGAGAACATACATGTATCCGGAACAAGCGATTAAGTCAGGATTCCACTTTTTTTCCTTTATTATTTGAATAAGCTTTTCCTCATATTCGCTTCTGACTTTCATATCGGAAATTGGCCTGCCGGCATAGAACTCTTTTATGTCAACAACCTCGACAGGAATTCCAAGCTTTTTTAACTTTTCTACCCCGCTAGCATTTTTCGAACTAGATATCGCCCCAACTACCTCAAAATCGTCGCTTCCAAGCATGAAGGGAACAGCACTCGCACCTCCAGAGAATAACACAACTACTTTCATTTTCCTCTTTTCTTTTTGGGGAGAGAAGATTGGTTTCGGTTCGCACATTTTCTCACTTGAACTTTAAACGATTTATTATTATATTCCCCCGGCCCCTGCTGGATCGTCATAGTTTTCCCATTGAAAGCGGTAATAGCTTCGTTGCATTCGGCACTATTGAAATCTTTGCCTTTGGTCAAGAAAGTTTTGTTAAAATTTAACATAATGTAAAAATTTGAAAATCAGCTTGTATTTTTTGACCAAAAAGCTTATATAGAGGATGTAAAAACGTAAACAGATAACCATGACAGAACGCGTGATGAAAAATTCGTCGTATTTGAACGCGCAATCGACTACCGGAACCAGAACGAGAGTTAGAGATGTTAGCCCAACAAGCGGAATGTGCCCGATCTGCGTAAAGGAATGTCCATTTCTCTGTGAAATCGGTCTTTCAGCGTTTCGAGGTAGAGAGGTTTTATATCCGATACCAGAATATTTCGGTCAAAGCACGGCGGCATCTCTCAAGAACTACGGACTCGACTGGTCGCACTTCAACATTCTCGCTCGGCTACGTGGGGCCGAGGGAATTCCGGCGGATTCGGATCTTGCACTTTTCCCAAATGTTGATATAACATCAGAGCTCGGTGGGGTACGGCTGAAGCTCCCGCTGGCTTCTGGAGCTTATGGATCTACAGCCGTTGCAAAGAACTACTGGGATTCGTTAGCTGTTGGAGCCGCCCTCTCCGGAATAATTTTGATAATAGGGGAAAACGTCTGTGGAATGGACCCCGAAGCCGAGCTCACAAACGGCAAAATATCCAAGTCTCCTGATATGGAACACCGTGTTAAAAAATTCAGAGAGTTCTGGGACGGAAAACATGGAGATGTGGCTGTGCAGACTAATGTAGAAGATCAAAGACTCGGGGTTGATGTTTACGTGATATCCAAGCTAGAAGTCAATATAATCGAGAGAAAATGGGGACAGGGGGCCAAAGCGATTGGAGGAGAAGTTAGACTTAACTCTATCGAGCGAGCCTTGACGCTAAAGAAAAGAGGTTATTTAGTTATTCCGGACCCGGAAGACAAAGCTGTTCAAGAAGCGTTTAAGGCCGGATATTTCAAAACTTTTGAAAGACACAGTAGGGTTGGCATGCCATCCGAAAGAGATTTTGTCGAAGACGTAGAGTGGCTACGCGAACAGGGGGCAAAAAAAGTTTCCATCAAGACTGGTGCTTACAGACCTGTAGATGTGGCTTGGACGATGAAAGTTGCTTCCGAAGCGAAAGTGGACTACATAACGTTCGATGGTGCTGGTGGTGGAACCGGAATGAGTCCAGTTCCGATGATGAATGAGATGGGAACACCTACAGTGTATTTGGAAGCACAAGTGTTGAAGTGTGCTCAAATTCTAAAGAAACATGGAAAGTATGTTCCAGATATAAGCATGGCTGGAGGTTTCATAAACGAAACTCAAATCTTCAAGAGCATAGCGATGAGCAACTTTGGGGATGGACCGTTTGTCAAAGCAATAACAATGGCGAGAGCACCACTAACAGCGGCGATGAAATCCACATATTTCATCGAGCTCGCGAGAGAGGGGAAGCTACCAAAAGACTTTGCCGAGAATTTTGGAGCTGAACCTGAAAAATTCTTTGTTGCGATTCCTGAGTTGAAACAGAAATATGGAAAGGACTTTGAAAGGATTCCTCTTTCGGCGATCGGCGTATACACCTACCTAACGGACAGAATCGGTGTGGGGCTAAAACAATTGATGGCTGGAGCCAGAAAGTTCAAGCTAAATCTAATAAACAGAGACGATCTGATTGCGCTGACAAGACTTGCCTCAGAGGTTACAGGAATTCCAATGGCCCACGAAGTCGAATCAGAAGTTTTCGAGCAGATTTTGCTAGGTTAGCCTAACTAACAGTCACAACCAAATATGGCCGCTGAGAGGGAGTGCCCCACTCCTTTGAATACCAATATGGCTCCGCGCTGTTCCAGTCACTTCTCTCATCAACCATTCTAATAGCAATCGAAAGAATTCTATCACCCTTGTACTGGTTGTCCGCCCAATTTGTGATGTTCCAGACCTCCCAGAAGCCGGTCGAAGTTGGTGTGTAAATATAATTCTCGAGTGAGCCTATTGCTGGCTGGTTGTTCCAAGTTATCACCGATTCTGACCAGTCGTCGTTATCGACACGGTAGACTCCAACATTTCTGTTCGTGTCTCCCGGTTCTGTTCCTCCCTCACCATACTTGTAAAGATAGAGTTTTGCATCAATAATCGAGCCACCGCTCGGGATGGAAGAAAGATCAAATTTCAAGAAGGATCTTCTATAGAAACTCGGATTGGGTGCGGCTGCAGCGATATGAGTTTCGTTTCCATAGTTTGTGTCAGGTGAACTACTTTCTACTTTGGCATCAGCTGATGGATAGATGACCAGTGTCATGCTGCGCAGAACTTGTAGTCTTCTAGATTCTGACCAAACTGTTGTTCCCTCAAAAACTGCTCCGACCCGCCAATAGTAATTGTCCTGTGCGAGTTCGTTTTCGATGGTGCACTGATTAGCGTTTCCTGCAAGGTTTCTATTTTCATAGACTGGGGAGCTGAAGTCCGGATCGTTGTCTATTTGCAGAATGTGAGATTCTGCTCCTCCACCGGGAATCCAAGTGAAGGTCGGGGTGTTGTCAAAAGTCGTTGCATTGTTCTCGGGCGATAGGAGGACCGGCGCTCCACGTAGTTCGTAGTATTTTATCTCCAGGAATGGTATGTGGCCTAAAACTTCTTCCTTTGATTCAAACCAGGGTTCAACCGTGTTAGCCGGTTCAATTGTTCTAAGAATGATAGACACAATGTTATCCACACTCATCTGATTCTGTACCCAAGCCGTCACGTCCCACGAAATCCAACCGGTGGTTGAAATCGAATTCTCGCTAATCACTGGCCCGTTCTCAGGCTGCGTGTTCCAGGTCAATGTTGTCTCTTTCCAGTTGTCATTTTCAAGTCTACACGTGTAAACAACTTTGACCGGGTTGCCAGGATTAATTATTTCTCTGGCATAAACCCACAACCTCGCTTCTGAAATCTTCGCCTCCTTCGGTAAACTAGACATATCAAATTTGAGATATGATCTGCGATAGTATCCTGAAACTCCACTTACGGCCAATCTTTTCGGATTATTTTCCCCCATCGGAGTGTTCCGCTTCTCGTAATCCGTATACGTGTCTTCGATTGGGAGAAGTCTTTCCGTTACCGTTCTTGTTGAGGCGAGCTTTACTCCGAGATAAGGCCTCTGAGACCTGTTCTCCATATATTCGTCAGATCTGAAACTTGCCGAGCCTTGACTTATCGCGAGTACAAGCGAAAGCTTTCGGTCAATGTTAAACTGCGCTCTTGCCCATTGGGTAACATCTAGAGAAATCCATCCGTTCTCGCATTGAACATTGTCGATGATTTCTCCATGGGGCGGACGATTGTTCCAAACCAAACTGTTTTCCGTCCAAGCATCGTTTTCCACCCCGTATGCGATTACGTATGCTTGAGCGTTCTCGTAGACAAATAAGTTGAGCCTAGCCTCGCCGATTCCAAAGGTTGATGGTAAACCAGAAAGATCAAACTTCATGTACGTGAGTTTGATTGAAGAGGAACTATTCTCGATTTTGAGTTGGCTTTGCTGACCATAATTTGTGTTTGGATATACATTGTCAACAAATGTGTCATCACTCGGGTATATACGCCAGACGAAGCCCGCTTTTCTGAGACCCTCCAAGATGTAGAAATTGTTCATCATCTCCTTCCATACTAGACCGCTAATGTAGGCTTCTGGTAATAGAACTTCCGGACCTTTGTTTATTCCGACGAAGTTCTCGCAGAACCAGCCTCGACCGGAGTTATAGCCCGAATCCATTGAATCCTTGAAGCCGTAGATGCCCCATATGTTCTCCCCGTAATGTTCGTAAATATAGCGGACATCTGGAACTGCGAAATCTGGGAAGAATGGAACCGAGCCCACAACGGCAGAGAGTGCTATTGTTCCACGGAATGGATCCCAGCCGAGATATCCCTCAGGCCCCTCACAGGCATTCCATCCCCAGAGATTGTCGTCATACTCTGGATAGTTTTCAGCCCAGTCTCTACAATATTCACGGTTGGCCAAGAGAGCGTTTACCATCGTGTCCCAGTAATCGACATAGTTATCGTGTTTATTCCTGAAATCTATCCAAGAGGCCGGAAAGTGATACAAGTAAGAAGTCGGTCTCATGTAACCGCCTGGACAGAGGAAAGTGTAATTTTCATAAGAAGCCCACTTGTATCCCGATCTCCAGACATCCCAGCTGCTTCTTGGAAGTGGCTTCGTTGAGGAACCCAGACCGATTATCCCGGCTAGGATGTACTCGTCATAACCAAATCTTTCCCCGTAAAATCCGATCTCTGGAGACCAAGCTGCATCAAATGTTCCACTTGGTCTGACAAACCAATACCAATCAACTGCATTGAAGATCTCCTCGGCCAATGAAACAATTTGTTGGTTTTCTTTGAAATGTTCAGCCACATGGAGCACACCAGCCATTAGCATAGCCGTATCGATTATGGAAATCTCTGAAGTTCCGAAACGAGAACCGTTGTCAACGTGCAGGAAGTGGTAGGGCATTCCGTTAACCTTTTCCGCATTGTCTCTGAGAAATCTCAACGCTTTTAGCACTCTTTCCATCGCTTCTTGTCTGGATATCCAACCTCTGCTTTCTCCTACGCATATTGCTGAAAGGCCAAATCCAGTTGCTGCGATGCTTGCCATTTTATCTCTATTCTTGTCCGGGACCAACCCGGTCTGAGGGTTCATCTCCCTCCAGAAATAGAGGAAGGCTCTTTTCTGAGCCTCTTTGTAAACATCCCACTCGAAGAGAACCAAATCTATGTAAACCGTGCCACTGTTCGGCGAGGTGTCGAAGACTATATTCACTTGTTTGAGATTTTTCAGATCGAGGCCGGTGAAATCTGATAGCGGTATCGATATCTTCTGATAGGTTGTTCCTGGAACAGTAACATATATTGAACTCGTGTTGTTGGATGTATCTTTTAGTTCTACTTTGAATCTTTCCCCTCCACTCGCTCCCTTCACCCACATACAGAGATTTTCATAATCCGAGACGTCGTACCCAGTCTGATCGGGTCTCATGAAACTCCAGTATCCCACCCAACTCGCCGCGCCTCGGTTGTATGTTAATTTTAGAGCTCCAAGTCCCTCATAGGAATCTGTAACATACAATGCTGTTATCCATTCGGTTGGATCGCCTGGGTTTGGATCCATTGTTCCGTTGGATCCGCCGAGCCTGTTTGGGCCAAGACCACCGTTAAAATCATCAAAAACTAGACCAATTGGAGAGGGGGTGTATGGTGAAAACTGCGTAAAGACAATGTTGTCAATATATATCGTCCCAGAATATGGATAAGTGTCAAAGATGATGTTGACTTGTTTCACGTAATAGAGGTTTAAATCCGGAAAGTTGTAGAGAGGTATAACAAGCTCCCGCCAACTAGTGCTCAGACCGGACTCAAAACCAGGGACCATTGAAATGTAAACTGTCCTAACAGTGCCGAATTCATCCTTAAGTTCTATTTTGAAGTTTTCTCCTCCATTCTCACCTTTTACCCACATCCTTATGTCCGTAAACATGCCGATATCATATCCTTTCTGACTCGCGAGGAAAAAACTCCAGTAACCACACCATTGTCCGACTGGAACGCTGTACGAAATTTTAAGCGCATAGGTGCCTTCATAACCAGAAACAAAACTCAGGCTGGGGTCGTGGGCCCCATCGTATGACATTGCGCCGGCACCCCCACCAAGGTTCGTGCCTAGGACACCATCGTTGAAATCATCATATCGCAGAATTCCTGGTAAACCGCCAACAACCATTGCTCCGAATTTCACGGTAAGACGAAAAAGTCCAGCACATAAAGAGACCACAAACAGTATTACCAACACGGATGGGATTATTTTCCAAACATTTTTCATTTGTCCCCTCTCTTTTCTCCCCGTTAAAAAAATAAAAATAATGGGAGGGACCGAAGACCTGATCCCCCCGCTCTACGGAACAATGTTGTCCAAGAACAACGAGAAGCCGGTATTTAGACCCCAGATCCAGTAGTCGCCTGGATTAGCATTGACATCAACCAGAACCACTTTGACCACTCTTGTTTGCCCGGCGTTAAGATCTAGCCTCTTGTAGTTGGCACCATAATCCGAGTCCGGTAGCTCGTTTCCTGTGGCATTATCATAGAGACCTGACCAGACTTTACCTCCGCTTACGTCAAACACTGTTGAGTAAACTGCAACTCCCTGGAACTTACCAGACTGGTTCGTGAAGCTTATCCAGAACGTTGTCTCTCCGCCATCCGGAATCGGTATATTTTCCGAGTTATCAACTCCGATGAACTGCCATGTTATTGGCGCAGAAACTACCGTGGCTCCGAACCTCACGGTTAATCTAAGCGCAGCGACGGCCAGTCCTACGCTTGCAATCAGGGCGATGACTGCTATCCAACCGGCTCTCGTCAGAGTTCTTCCATTCCTAAACTGCATTTTTTCACCTCGGAACAACTTCTCTTAGTTGTCCTTAAAAAGAAACTCTAAACTCGGAGTTTTTCGAAAATTTGCGAAAGGTTAATAATCTGTTCCCTGTACACAAATATGCTTATATATGCCTAGACTCGACACGCTTTTATCTTTCGTGGATGTAGATAAGGAAGGGCTTGTGAGTGAAAAATTCCGTAAAAAAATAGAGACGTTGCGCGAAAAGAAGGGAACTCCGATTGTTTTAGCTCTCGATTTTTCGCCAGACTACACCGAATCCTTTTGCAACAAAAAAGAATCTCTGAAAAAACTTGAAGCTCTGCTATTGGAGTTAGAAGACTATGTATCCGGAATCAAAATCGGTTTACCACTTCTGCTTTCGTTGGGGCTTGACGGAATAAAACGGCTGACAAGAGAGCATACCAAAAGGTACTTCTTCATCTGCGACACGAAGATGGCGGACATTGGGCACATAAACGTGCTGACGGCGGGGTTGCTCTTCGATGCCGGTTTTGACGGAATAATCGCTCACGCCGCCATAGGAGCCAAAGATGGTTTGATCCCGGTAGTGAAATTGGCAAAAAAGAAGGATAGAGGAGTTTTGGGGCTATGCGCGATGAGTCATGCAGGAGCGAACGATTTCCTCAACAAGAACTTTTTGAAACTCCTTCTGATTGCCGACTCTGCAGGAGTCGATGGCTTCGTGCTTCCTGCAAGCAGACCAGACATCATTAGGAAGGCTAGGAAGATGTTTGATAAGCCGATTTTTTCGCCGGGGGTCGGAGCTCAGGGTGCTCCATTCGGATCAGCAATAGTCGCCGGATCGGACTTTGAGATAATAGGCAGGTCGATAACTGAGAGTTCCGAACCAGCTAAGAAAGCAAAAGAGATCTTGGAGGCGATCAGGAATGCCAAGAGATGAAATTTACTTAAAGCTAGCCGAGCTCGGATGTATTATGACTGGCGAGTTTAGGCTTTCTTCAGGTAGAATCAGCCCATACTATATCAACCTGAGAAAGATTATTTCTTACCCAGCCATCTTCGACGAAATTACGAATGATTACGTAGAAATTATAAAAACGCTGGGGGAGTTTGACAGAGTCGCTGGTGTCGCAACCGCAGGCATACCAATTGCCACAATCGTTGCTTACAAACTGAAAAAACCCCTGATTTACGTCAGAAAAGAAAAAAAGACCCATGGGACCGAGAGCGAGATCGAGGGTGAATTGGAACCTGGAAATAGGGTTATCCTGGTTGACGATGTGGCTACCACTGGAGAAAGCTTGTTGAAAGCCGCTCTCTCGATTAAAGAAAAAGGCGGAATTTTGAGATACGCCGTTGTGTTTGTGGATAGAGAAGAAGGAGCCGAACAAAATCTCAAAAAAGAAGGAATAACGCTCGTTTCCTTATCCAAGGTAAGTGAGATATTTTCTAGACTCTATTTACTTGGAAGCATGGAACGAGAGAATTATGAACTCGTAATGAGATATCTGGAGGAGAGAAGATGTTCAAAAACAGAGATGTGATTTCCATACTGGATTTCAGCGATGCCGAACTTGAGAAAATATTTGAGGTTTCGAAAAAAATGGAAAAAACCATGAAAAAAGGAAGCTCTGTGTTAAAAGGAAAAATTCTCGCCAATGCCTTTTTTGAACCTAGCACTAGAACGAGGTTAAGTTTTGAGACGGCAATGCACAAGCTTGGCGGCTCCGTTATTGGATTTACAGATATAGAGGCGACTTCGATTGCGAAGGGGGAAAACTTGGCTGATACCATCAGAATGCTGGATGCTTATGCGGATGTCATCGCAATTCGACATAAAGTGGAAGGTGCGGCGAAACTTGCTGCTGAAATCGCTGACGCTCCTGTGATAAACGCAGGAGATGGTACAAAAAATCATCCAACACAAGCGATGGTCGATCTTTACACCGTCTGGAAAGAATTCGGAAGGATCGATGGACTGAACTTCGTATTGATGGGGGATCTGAGATATGGAAGAGCTGTCGCATCATTTCTTTACGCTTTGACAAAATTCAAACCGAGAAAAATATATCTCGTGTCTCCGCCGTTGCTCAAACCCAGAAAGGAACTCGAAGAGCACCTCACAAAATCTGGGGTGAATTTTGAAATAAGAGAAAATCTCCAAGACATTATACAAGAGACAGATGTTCTATATGTGACGAGAATACAGCGTGAAAGGTTTCCGGATCCTGCGGAATACGAAAAGGTCAAGGGTTCATATAGGGTGGACTTGGAGACCATCAAAAACGCAAAAGATGGAATGATAATAATGCACCCGCTGCCCAGAGTTGGTGAAATAGCTCTTGAAGTTGATACTCATAAATCTGCGAGATATTTCCAACAAGCAGCAAATGGAGTTCCAGTAAGAATGGCTTTGTTGTATCTTTTGCTCGAGGGAGAAAAATGAAAGAGGAAGGAAACAAACTCATAGTCAGGAGAATAAAAAATGGTACCGTAATAGATCACATTCCTGGAGGACAGGCGCTGAACGTCCTAAAAATTCTTGGAATAACTGGAGAAGAAGGATATACCGTGGCTCTTCTCATGAATGTCAGAAGTAAAAAAATTGGAAAAAAAGACATTGTAAAAATAGAAAATCGGGAATTAGACCCGAAAGAAGTAGATAAAATTGCTCTTCTGGCGCCCGAGGCAACGATAAATACAATTAGAGACTATTCCGTGGTGAAAAAAACGAAGGTGAAACTTCCAAGCATAATAAAGGAAATCGTGACATGCGTAAATCCAAATTGTATAACAAACAAGCAGGGAGAACCAGTGGTTCCTACTTTTAAGGTAGTTTCGAGTGAACCACTAGTTTTGTGCTGCGAGTATTGCGGCACATACGTAAATCAGAATGACATAATCGAACAATACTCGCGAGCTGCTGCTAAGCGGTGAGAGAATTGAAAAACGTTGATCCTTATCTGCAATTCGCACCCAGAGCCTGCAAAATAAAACGTGTGAAGGAAGAAGCTTCAAACATCAAGTCTTTTTACTTACAATACGCTGGACAAAAACCCTCGCCAGGGCAGTTTTTTATGATCTGGGCTCCCGGAGGGGAAGAGATCCCTATCTCCGCATCCGGTTTCGAGCAAAACATATTGAGACTAACTGTCGCTGCTGTCGGGAAAACCACTGAGCTTATGATGAACCTTAAAAAAGGCGATATTTTGCTTTTGCGTGGCCCATTCGGACGTGGTTTTTCGCTGAACGGTTACAAAAAAGTAATGCTAGTCGCGGGAGGATACGGAGCTTCTCCTCTTATCTATGCTCTAAAGTCTATCAGAGAAAATCGGGGTGAGTGTTGGTATGTGGTCGGAGCAAAAAAATCTGAAGAGCTTCTCTTCATTCATGAAGCTAAAAAACTCGGAGCGAAAGTCGAAGTCGCCACAGAAGATGGTTCCGCTGGATATAAAGGGCTCGTAACCGAGCTGTTCGAGAATCTTTTGAACAAAATCAAACCTGAATGCGTGCTAACTTGTGGACCTGAAATGATGATGAAAAAAGTTTTAGAAATCGCACTGAAAAAGGGTATCCATGTACAGGCTTCCTTAGAGAGATATATGAAGTGTGGATTTGGAATATGCGGCTCCTGCGTTCTCGACCCAGTCGGATTAAGGGTGTGCATAGACGGTCCGGTCTTCTGCGCTAGGGAACTTTTAAACACGGATTTCGGCAAATTCTCCAGAGATGCTGCTGGAAGGAGGGTGCCAATCTGAGCCTCGTAGTCAGCGGCAAAATCTACACATCTACCAAAATAATCGACGGCAGCATCCTCATAGAAAATGGAAAAATCGCCAGAATCGGGAAGAATCTTGAGGGTGAGGAAAAGTTAGATTTCCGGAGAAAGGGAAACCTTATTTTACCTGGACTAATCGATATGCATGTTCATCTTAGAGATTTTAAACTCGACTATAAAGAAGACTTTGAAACCGGTACGATGGCTGCGGCGATGGGTGGATTTACAGTCGTGTGCGATATGCCAAACACCATACCTCCGATCAATAAACCTTCGGTGCTAAGAAAGAGAGAAAAAATCGCTAGGAAAAAAAGCTTTGTTGACTACGGACTGTATTATGGAGTTCCAAAAAAACTTGAACATTTGACGGAAGAAGTTGTAGATTTGGCGATTGGTCTAAAGATTTTCATGCATAGAGAATTCTATTCACAAGAAAACCAAGAGCTGATGAGAAAAACCTTGGATTTCGCTTCAAGAAAGAACATGCTAGTGGTTGCGCATGCGGAGAGACCAGAACCTGTTAGACAAACTGAATTCGGTCCAATAAGACTACCTGAGGCTGAAGCCGGGGCGATTGAGGATATAACCGAGCTCTCCAGCAAAGTTGGATTTAAGTTGCATGTCACACATATCTCTTCTACCAGAGGGGCGGAGATTTTCTCGAAAAAGAAAAGTCTGTTACCGCTCACCGGTGATACTTGTCCACACTATCTTCTGCTTACGGAAAAGGACGTTGAAAAAATAGGAAAAATCGCACGAGTTGAACCTTCACTCAGAAGCGAGAGAGACAGAAAATTTCTACTGGAGAAACTACAGAAGGGAGTTATAGACTGTGTGACATCAGATCATGCGCCACATTCGTTAGAAGAAAAACTGGCAGACCCACCAGCATCCGGATTTCCTTCACTTGAGACAACGGTTCCGCTTTTGCTCACTATGGTAAAGAAAGACATGTTGCGACTGGAGGATTTTGTCAGAACATGCTCGAGCAGGCCTGCCAGAATTCTTGGACTGAAGCACTTGGGAGAAATCAAGGAGGGAATAACCGCAAATCTCACCGTGGTGGATCTGGAAAAAGAGTGGAAAATCGATCCTTCAAATTTCATCAGTAAGGCAAAGTTCAGTCCGTTCGCAGGAACGAAGGTCATCGGCGTTCCTATCGCCACACTCGTGAGAGGAAAGTTAGTAATGTTTGAGAGAGAAATAGTTGGAAGAAGAGGATGGGGAAGAAATGTCAAAACTTTCGGTTAAGATTGGCAGATTGAAGTTGCGGAATCCGATTATGTTGGCAGCAGGAATCCTCTCAAACGGTCCTCTTTTGAAACAGGCAGCACTGGCTGGCGCCGGAGCAGTTGTGACAAAAAGTCTAACTGTGGAAAAACGGGAAGGAAGCAATACACCAGCCGTAATAGGAGTGCGGGGCGGATTTCTCAATAACATCGGAATCGCAAACCCTGGTTACATAGATTTCTTGTCATATGATCTTCCGATAGCAAAAGAAGGAGGAGTTCCAGTAATCGTCAGTGTGGCCGGATTCAGCGAAAACGAATTCGTCAAAATATGCGGAGCGGCTGATGATTACGGGGCCGATGCTGTTGAACTAAATCTTTCCTGCCCAAACGTCAAAAGAGGAGGACTCGAATTCGGCCGAGAACCAGAAGTTGTTAAAAGAATAGTCCGAAGGGTTAAGGATAACGTCACTATCCCGGTTTTCGTCAAACTTGGCTTGACCGACAGATTAGTTGAAGTCGGAGAGTCTGCCCAGAAAGCCGGAGCCGATGGTGTGGTTGCGATAAACACTATTACCGGCATGGCTATAGACGTGCACACGAGAAGTCCAATTCTTTCGGAAATCTATGGGGGGCTTTCCGGCCCAGCTATTCATCCGATAGCGTTGAGATGCGTCCATCAGCTTCACAAACGGCTTTCCATACCGATAGTTGGTTGTGGTGGAGTAGAAACATGGGAAGATGCTGTAGAATTCATCTTGGCCGGAGCTACCGCCGTTCAGGTAGGGTCTGCCATAGCAGTAAAGGGCCTTTCGATCTTTAAGGAAATCTGCAGAGGCATTGAAAAATATCTGGAAAACCTAGGGCTCAAGAATATAAGTGCGATAGAAAAACTGAGGGTGTAGGACCATGAAGTACATAGTAGTTACCGGAGGGGTAATGAGCGGACTTGGAAAAGGAATAACAACAGCATCCATCGGAAAGCTTCTTCAATCGCACGGCTTTTCTGTAACTGCAATAAAAATTGACCCCTATCTGAATGTCGACGCTGGAACGATGAATCCCTTTGAGCATGGAGAGATATTTGTAACCGAGGACGGTGGAGAAATAGACCTCGATATGGGTCACTACGAAAGATTTTTGAATATCAATCTTACAAAGCATCACAACATAACGACGGGGCAGATCTATGGAAAAATTATAGAGAGGGAGAGAAAGGGGGAATATCTCGGAAAGACGGTGCAGATAATTCCTCACGTGACAGATCTCATCAAAGAAAGAATAAGAAGAGTTGCGGGGGACAGCGGGGCTGAGATTTGTTTGGTCGAAATCGGGGGAACGGTTGGAGATATCGAGAGCATGCCGTTTCTCGAAGCTGTCAGGCAGATGAGACTCGAAGAGGGATCAACCAATGTTGTTTTTGTTCATGTTACCCTAGTGCCGGTTTTGGATGTGGTCGGCGAACAAAAGACAAAACCTACACAACATAGTGTGAAAGAGTTGCGTGAGCTTGGAATAATGCCAGACATAATAGTTTGCAGATGTAAAACTCCCCTCACGAAGGAGGCCAGAAGGAAGATCTCGCTTTTCTGCAATGTGCCCCCCGATGCTGTCGTTAGCGCACCGGATGTTGACAATATCTACGCCGTTCCGCTTATTTTGAAGGAAGAGAGGATGGATAATCTTTTGCTTAGGCTTTTATCTCTGAGGTCTAGGAGCGAGGATCTCACCGAATGGAAAAGAATTGTGGAACAGATGGATAGAGCTGATAAAGAAGTTATGATTGCTATGATCGGGAAATATGTCCGATTTGCGGATACTTATCTAAGCATAAATGAAGCACTTAAACATGCTGGTGGGATAAACAACTGCAAGGTGAAAATAAACTGGATCGAGGCTGAGGAACTTGAAACGGCGAATCCAGAGAAGATTTTAGCAGAATATGACGGAATACTGGTTCCGGGGGGTTTCGGGAAGCGGGGGTCCGAAGGCAAAATTTCAGCTATCTCATATGCGAGAGAGAAAAACATACCATTTTTGGGTCTCTGCTTCGGGTTTCAATTAGCCATTGTAGAGTTTGCACGTCACATTGGACTGAAAGACGCGAACAGCACCGAAATCGACCCGAACACTCCTCACCCCGTCATCGATCTCCTGCCTGAACAAAAGAAGATCACTGAGATGGGGGGGACTATGAGGCTCGGAGCTCAAGAGGTTTTGGTGAAGCCTGGAACACTTGCTTTCAAGATCTATGGGAAAGATAGAATATTCGAGAGGCATAGACATAGATACGAGGTCAATCCCGCATATTTCGAGATTCTTGAAAAGGGCGGAATCATTTTCTCTGGAAAGACTCCGGATGGTAAAGCGGAGATAATCGAGCTTCCAAACCATCGTTTCTTCATTGCTACACAATTCCATCCTGAGTTCAAATCTAGGCCCGGTAAGCCGGCTCCAGTTTTTGATGCATTCATCAAGGCGGCGATAGAAAAACGCGAAGAAAAGGGGAGAACAACATGAAGATAAAACGTGCACTTGTAAGCGTCTACAACAAGACGGGGATTGTTGACTTTTGTAAGGAACTGCAAAAGCTCGGAATAGAGATAATATCCACAGGACGAACTGCAAAATTGCTGAGAGAAAATGGGATCAGAGTACTTGAGGTTTCAGAAATTACAAAATTCCCAGAAATGCTGGATGGAAGGGTAAAAACCCTCCATCCGAAAATTCATGGCGGAATTCTTGCCATCAGAGATAAAGATGAACACATTCGGCAAATACGAGAGCAGGGAATAGAACCAATTGACCTAGTGGTGGTCAATCTCTATCCTTTTGAGGAAGTCGTCGCAAAAGGGGCAAGTCTGGAAGAGGCTATTGAGAATATCGACATAGGTGGACCAGCTATGGTGCGTTCTGCTGCAAAAAATTACAAATATGTTGGAGTCATCGTGGATCCAGAAGATTACCCAAAAATTTTAGAAGAAATCAGAAACACCGGTGAACTGAGCGAAAAAACCAGGGAGATGCTCGCGTTCAAGGCATTCTTGCACACAGCGAGATATGATGCGATTATCTCGAACTACTTGGGGAGCGTTTTTGAATATGGAGATTTTCCCGAAATCTTCAACCTTTCTTATAGGAAAATCGCGATGTTAAGATATGGAGAAAACCCCCACCAGAGAGGTGCCTTGTATTCTGATGGGAGTAAAAAAGGTATCGCAAACGCCGAATTTTTACAGGGGAAAGAACTTTCATACAACAATCTGCTAGATGCAGAAGCCGGCTGGAAACTTGTGAACGAATTCAAAGAACCCGCGGCTGTGATAATAAAACATGGGAACCCCTGTGGTGTTGCTTGCGCTTCAGATCTGCAAGAAGCATATTCCAAAGCGTACGAGTGTGATCCAGTGTCGGCTTATGGCGGAATAGTTGCCGTGAATGGAAAAGTGACTCCTCCACTTGCCGAAAAAATAATCTCTGTCTTTCTTGAGGTTCTATGCGCACCGGATTACGACAAAGAAGCTTTGAAGATTTTAGAGAAAAAGCCAAACTTACGGGTGCTTCGGGTTAGCGGAGATTTCGAGCGCATTGGGATAAGACAGATTTCTGGAGGGCTGCTTGTTCAGGATGAAGATCTGGTCGACTTAAAACCAGAGGAGTTAAAAGTTGTAACAAAAAAGAAACCTGGAACTAAAGAACTTGAAGACTTGCTTTTTGCCTGGAAAGTCGTCAAACATGTAAAATCAAATGCCATCGTCTTGGCAAAAGATAAACAAACGGTTGGAATCGGAGCCGGACAGATGAGTAGAGTAGATTCTACGGAGATTGCGATAAGAAAAGCTGGAGAGAGAAGCAAGGGGAGTGTTCTTGCCTCTGATGGCTTTATCCCGTTTCCAGATACCGTTCAGAAAGCAGCGGAGGCTGGCGTAACTGTTATCATACGACCGGGAGGCTCTATTAGAGATCAGCAGATAATAGATGCAGCAGATGATCTGGGAATTTCGATGGTTTTCACCGGAATCAGGCATTTCAGACATTAGAGTTTTTCGATGGACTCGCTAGGAAGCAGAATATCGTGAGGCTTCGTCTCCTCGATTCCGGCTGCAGTTAGTAGACCAAACCTTGCTTTTGCCCACAGATCCCTGATGTTTTTTGCGCCAGCATAACCCATCGCTGCGCGTAGACCATCACAAAGTTCCTTGAGAACTGTGCTCACCTCACCCCTGTAAGGAACCCATCCCTCTACCCCTTCCGCTATTCCCTTTGCTGGCATGCTGTAGCGGTCTAATGAGTATCTTTTCGCCAAGGCGGAGGGGCTGCCCATTCCACGATATTGTTTGTAATACCTCCCACCAATTGCCATCAAGGTGCCAGGCGCTTCTTTACATCTCGCAAAGAGATTCCCGGCCATAACCGCAGAAGCTCCTGCTGCTAGAGCTAGAGCAGCATCGCCTGGTCCTCTCACACCACCATCGGCAATCACCGGTATATCGCAGCCATAATCCGCCAAAGCATCAGCGATTTGAGCTACAGCAAAAAGTGTTGGCGCTCCAGCTTTTGTCACCTCCGACGTTACGCATATCGAACCAGAGCCTACTCCAACGCGTAAACCCGCCACCCCTTCGAGTTGTGTAATCGTGTCCACGGCGGCTTCATATGTTCCAATGTTTCCTACTATCACATCGGCGTTCACCTCTTGAAGAAGCTTCTTCGTTGCTTGGATAACTCGCACATTGTGGAAATGGGCAACATCGGTCACTAGGATATCGACATATTTATCCAGTTTTTTTGCCCGTTCTATGTCGAAGGGAGAAATCGCTGCTGCACAGAGAAGCTGTCCTTCTTCATCGCGTGCTGCGTTCGGATATTTGCCTCGAAGTGAGATATCCTTAAACGTTATCAAACCTTTTAGCTCTCCACTCTCGTTAACTATGGGGAGCTTTTCTATCCGGTGCCTGTGCAAAATTTCCTTGGCCTTTTCGATGTCGATGTCCTCCCCCGCTGTAATCACATCCTTCGTCATAACATCACGAACCTTAAGATGAGCATCGGCGAACCTCACATCCCGCCCGGTGATTATCCCGACAAGTTTCCTACCCTCTACAACAGGCAGCCCGGAAATTTGATGAATTTTCATAAGTTCAACGGCCTCTGCAACAGTTTGATCTGGAGATACTGTAACAACGTCTCGAATTATCAGTGCTTCAGCGCGTTTCACCCTTTTCGCCATTTCCACCTGCTCTTCCACGGAGCAGTTGCGATGCAAAACTCCTAAACCTCCTTCTCTGGCTATGGCGATCGCCATCTCGCTTTCTGTAACGGTGTCCATCGGAGAGGAGACGAATGGGATGTTTAGTTTATAATTCTTCGAAACTTTTGTGCTTACATCCACTTCGGCAGGCTCAACTTCCGCCAGACCAGGCAGAAGGATGACATCACGGAAAGTGACAGCCACCCCGGCCATTTTGAGCTTTTCGGTGAACTTCCCCATCTTTACCACCTTATTTTATGAAAACTTCTCAGCAAAAGGTTAAAAAGGATGCTTTCCAATACTTCTAGAGTCAAATGGATGCTGTGAGGTTCATAGAGGAAAAGAAGGAGTGGATCAGAAGAACGGTTGGAGAGGATAAAGCTGTTGTTGCCACGTCGGGCGGCGTGGACAGTATGACTACTGCTGTCCTTGGACATAAAGCCCTCGGGGAAAAGCTCAGCGTCGTTTTTTTGGATGACGGATTGATGAGAAAAAAGGAACCAGAACAAGTAAAGAAGACTTTGGCTTCATTGGGGATCAAACTTAAAATTTATGATGTGAAGGACAAATTTTTTTCTGCCCTAAAGGGTAAAACTGACCCGGAAGAAAAGAGGAAAGCTTTCAGGGAAACTTTCTACACAACTTTTGCGGAAATCTCGAAGGAATTGGGTGCAAAATATCTGTTGCAGGGAACCATAGCAGCAGATGTGATCGAAACCCGCAAGGGTGTAAAAACTCAGCATAATGTTCTTGAACAGATAGGGATCTCCCCCTTGGAAAAGTATGGTTTCGTGGTGCTTGAGCCCCTGAAGGATCTCTTCAAACCACAGGTTAGAGAAATCGCCAAAGCTCTTGGACTCCCCAATGAAGTCGTGAACCGCAGGCCATTCCCCGGACCAGGTCTGGCGATAAGAGTCATAGGAGAAGTGACACCAGAAAGAGTTGAGATTGTTCGTGAAGCTACAGCCGTTGTGGAGGAGGAAACAAAAGAAATTGATTGCTTCCAAGCCTTTGCCATCCTGCTTAACGACAAGGCCACCGGCGTCACAAAGAAAGGACGTAAGTATGGGGATATCATCGTTGTGAGAGTTGTACAATCGAAAGATGCGATGGAGGCTCAAGCCGTTGAACTTCCCTGGAAAGTTTTGCAAAGGATTGAGAAAAAGATCAGAGAAAGGCTGCCCTCAGTTACACATGTTCTCTATGACCTGACTGGGAAACCGCCCGCCACAATAGAGTTTGAGTAGTGAGAATCTCTATTCGCTAAGTTTTAATCCGCAAGTAGAATGTGTTCGTGTAGTTCTCCTTGAACTGCGTCAGCAGGTATGTCGAGCCTCTACTGAATTTGCTTCTGAACATTTTCACCGTAGGAGACATTGCTCCAAACTGCTTGGTAAGTTGTGCTCAGTGATACCCAGTCTCAAATCTGGATTTTTTTAACCAAATATCTTCGGGAGTACGACAAATTTCAAAACTGTAAACACTGCAACCAAGCCAATGATGATACTTACAATGATTACGGTCGGTATGGTCGACGTAGGCATTTCAGTT
>Ga0105163_1000130_pt1 | contig 46494 bp, 49 predicted proteins | sample JNZ110809AmetaG_FD_81531 | JGI IMG/M metagenome (GOLD analysis project Ga0105163, IMG submission 81531) | Hot spring microbial communities from Jinze hot spring, China to study Microbial Dark Matter (Phase II) - JNZ 110809A | ecosystem: Environmental > Aquatic > Thermal springs > Hot (42-90C) >... | reverse complement strand
TCTTTAGTGTTTAGAGACTTCCACACTACTCACTCAGACCTCTATATCCACGTGAGTTCGTGAGTGGCTTTCGAGCCCGATGGAACGAGGCCCCATCTAGGTCGATCGACTCATACTCCGGGTGGCTTAGATCACTACTCAGAATCACGCAGCAAACTGAGTACGCTAACACAAGCAAGTGAGTAGAAAGCCTACGAACATTCCACAGAGAGGTCGGGAAGAAAACAATCCACTTTGTCCTATAGACAGTGTCTGCTAACATAGAGGAGTAAGCTCATGTTGCGTTCAATAGCACTGAAGTAGTGAGGACAATGACAGTGAGCCGTAGACCAGTGAACCGGTTGAAGGAAGCCCTCGTCTCTTAGGGCTGGGAGGAGGTCACTAAAATAGGGGAGCACTGGATTTAGAACCTCGTGGTTTATTTCACAGCGTGCGTGAAATCGATATAAGTGTGTCTTAGACGTGGTGTATGAGTATGTGCTGCTTTGTGAACTCTCCTGTATTGTGAATTAGTTAAGCGTGGAATCAGCTACTACTTTCTGTTACTAAGCTCGCGGAGCTGTTTTCTCCTTGAGGAGCTCCTGCACTAAGCTCTACACTCAGTAGGGGGCTTTCGCTTAACTCAAGAGCTTTATACAGCTTCTCACCGAGTTTAGTTAGCCGATACACCTTATAGTTTCCTTTAGATATCACGAGCTCTATAATTCCGAGTTCTTCTAGGACGTGTAAAGCAGCAAGAACTTCGTACCTAGGTAATCCTGTAGCTGCCACTATATCTCCAGGAGTGAAAAGCTTTGCGTACATGCTATCTAACAGTTTTTTAACCCTATTCATGTCAGACCCTTAGTTACCTTTAAATACGGCATACTTTTAAGTAGTAAGATCAATCAGGTATCGCATCTACCGTCGAGACAATCTAATCTATGGAGAATAATAGAATAGGGGGAATCAGTATTTATGTCAATATCTACCTCTTGATTGTCTATGTGAATCAACCTGGTTACAGGCCCTGTTAGTACCGCCCTATTATTAGGATATTATAGACGAAGGCTAATACTGATCGGTGCTGAGACACTTTTTAAGGAGGTTTCCTATTGGGAGCCGACATGTTGGTACGTAAAAAGTTGAGGAGGGGAATAAGTGAGTTGGTGATTATACTAGCCTTGGTTGCTATAGTGATCCCTATAGTAATGGTGGTCCAAGGCTGGTTGTCCAGTAGAGCGGGAAGTCTTGAAAACATGAACATAGTTCAGCCTCTTAGTGGGTATCTAGTCAGCAGAACCTACACTAACGGTGAAGAAGTTATCACGGTCGGTCTACGAAACCAAGGTCAGACATCATACAAAGTGACTGAGTTTAAGGCTATATTAACAAATGGAACCGTAGTCGAGGCACGCAATGCGTTAAGTAATGAGCAGGTGACCCTAGAGCCAGGTAGTGAAAAGATCTTCGTTATAGCTGTTTCTAGTGGGACTACTAGAGTCAGGGGTCTTATAGTAGTAGCGAGTGAGGTAGCCACTAATAAACAGATAGAAATACCGATAAACTTAGGGTAAACAAGTTCTCTAACTCGAAATACTCAAGGTGTTTTTCATTGGAGGTTTTACTTAGCTATAACGTAGGACTTTCTTCTATTAGTATAGTCAAAGACCTTTCCGGAAACTACTACTACCTAGTTAACGATATCGACCCAGAAAAATATGAAACTATAGCCAGACTAGTAGGTAAAGCTCTAGAGTTCGTAGGCCCTCAGAAAAGTGTAAGTATTTATGATGTCGCTAAAGCAGTACTCACATACCTCAAGGACTACGACCCAGAACTCGTTACATACGTAGTAAGTCGGGAGCTCAAGTATAAGAAGCTTCAGGTGCTCTTAGACGACCCCTACGTAGAGGACGTATCGATCGTTGGCACGGGTCCTGTATGGGTTAGACACAAGTACGTACTTGAGAAGGATCCATCAGCAGATTACATTGAAACCAACATAGTTGTAGCTACTTACGAAGAACTAGTGAGCTATATGGAGCTTGCTGCTGAGCGTTCTGGGAGGGTAGTCAACAGGAGAATACCAATAATGGACTTTACTTTACCTGAGGAAGACGGTGGTCATAGAGTACACTTGGTTCTACCTGATGTTGCTCATTCAACCGGAGAACTAGTCATTAGGAAAAAGCTTTATCACGGCTTTGTAGACCTCGATGCCCTAGTTAAGGCCAAAGTAATGCCGAGCTCTGTAGCTGAGCTAATAAAGCTCGTCGTTAGAAAGGGAGGATCTATAGTTATTCTTGGACCACCGGGTTCTGGTAAGACTACCTTACTTAAGGCCATACTTTACTCAGCTATTCCTAGGTATTGGAAAATAGCGATAATCGAGGACACCCCAGAGGTAGACGTACCTAAGGGCTCCAGCTGGGTTAGGTATGCTGTTCCAACTGACGTCTGGGGTTCTACTAGAGGGATAGACCAGATGGCTTTAGCTAAAGCTGCGTTAAGAGCGTCTGTCAGCAGATTCTTAGTTATAGGTGAAACCAGAGGAGCTGAAGCTAGAGTCCTAGTTCAAGCAATGAACATGGGTCTAGGAGGTCTCTGCCTTCCAGGAGATCAACTAGTGCTGGCTAAAATCGACGGAAAGATCGGCCTTTACGAGATCAGGGAGGTAGTGAACGGGGTACTAAAGGGTAGCCATAAGAGAGTCGAGGTAGTGTCTCTCGGAGCCGATCTAGAACCTACCTGGCAGCCAGTATCGGCAGTAGTCGCAAAGAGAGGTAGCAACAAGTTCGTCAGAATAGAAGTCGAGAATGGAGTAACACATGAAGTTCATGAAGATCATTTAGTAGTAGCAGCAGATACCGACTTAGGTCTAACTCTCAAGAAAGCTAAGGACCTTAACCCCGGAGATCTACTCGTATCTCTTCCTCACCCCCCTAAGCCAACTCAAGAAAGGGACTTCATAGAGGTGCCAGAAATTGTAGATGAAGATCTAAACGTGACTGAAGGCCTTCACCATCCGGGGTTGTTCACAGAAGGAAGATCTGAGCTGACTGATAGACGCGTGAATCGGTTGCCCGGATCATTGGAGCTATCTAAACGGTTTAAACTAGATAGAAATCTGGGTTACGTTCTTGGGCTATACTTAGCGACCGGTTACGTGGAGAAAGATCTCACAAGAAACACCTGGCTAGTGCACCTCGATGTTGAATCAACTAAGCTGACTAAGCTACTTGAGGCTCTAGCAAGTCTAGGTATTCCTTCCGAGGTCGTAAATACCGTTAGATCTTTGCCTAAGGGCGTTACTCACGTCACCGTAGAATACCGGCCACTAGCTGTCCTGCTTGTCGGCGTTTCAGGTAGTTCAAAGGCTGAGATGAAGCACGTGCCTTTAGGTATAGCCCTTGAGTCCGGAAATGAGTTCAGAGTAGGCCTAATTGAAGGGTACTGCGACGGTTTAAGCGATAAAGTAAGTTTAGACTACGAGAGTTACGCAACCTTTAAGATGTACGCACCGAGCAGAAAGTTTGCTGAGTCTCTAGTCCTAGTACTTAAGACTCTCGGTGTGCGATCGTATATTGAGCCACCCAAGCCAGGTACTGAAGAAAAATACGAAATCTGCATTGTAGAGGAGAAAGATAGAGAAAATCTTCTCAGAGTACTAGGATTAAAGCACTACAGCTACGAGAACCTCTTCCCGGCTACAGTAAGTCGCAAGGAAAGCGAGCTGAGTATGCTCAAAGTTAAAAGAGTGGACTTCATCGAAAAACAGAGCCTATTATACGATGTTGAAGTACCTGGAACCCACCTTTACGCTATCTCCGGGTCTTTGATACTGACCCATAATACGACGTTCCATGCCGGCTCACCCGAGGAAGCCATCGTAAGACTTACTTCACCCCCCATAGAGTTAGCACCTCAACAGCTTGCCATGATCTGGTTGTTTATCACTCTAAGTTTTCTAGAGGACGGCGGCTTGAGGAGGGTGGTTGTTAGAGTCGACGAACCTGTACTGAGGTCAAATTCTCTAGTCCTTAATACCGTCTATAGATATGGGGAAGACCTAGACTTAGAGACTCTTCTTACGAGGTTTAATAGAGCGAGAGACCTATGGGTTTAAGTAGCTCGCCCATCCTTCATATTAGTCGAGCTCTAGGTGAATACTTAGAGCTACTAAACAAAGTGAGAATAGCTAGAGGAAAACCCAAAGCTGAGGCTGATAAGGCAGTTCTATATATACTCAAAGTATCTGCGGTACCCACACTTGGATTGGCGCTGGCCTCGTATATTGCCTCAAAACATTCAAACAACCCCTACTTTTTCTTCTTTACTATCCCCGTTGCGGCGTCTATGCTCTTTCTACTACCTCTAGCCGTAGAGCTTCTGTACTACGCTACTTACGTGAAAAGCCTGCGGGAAGACATAGCTTACTTCATGGTACTGGAGGGTGCGAGCCCCGGTGATGACTTAGTGAGGGATCTAGAAGAAGAATCGGAGCATGCCTGCGGGTTCCTGCCATCGATGTGTAACGAGTACATGAGACTCAAGCTATTCTTCAAGTTCTTTCCCGGGATAAAGGGTATCAAGGAGTACGTGCTTAGAGCCCCGAAACCGATGAGGAAGCTGCTGCTAGAGTACATAGTGACTCGCGAAAGTGCCGACTTTGGTACATGGATATACAGTAAGTTTCAGGAGTCTCTCCGCGAGCTTAAAACTTCAGCAAAAAACTCTCTAGAGCTTAAGACTATCCTGAGTTTGACTGCTGCTGTATTTAACGGCTTGACTCCCCCACTGATAGCTCTAGTCATTGCTTTAACTGGCTCCGAAGTACAGTACACCTATATTACTATGGCCGCACCCGCAATTGCGTTAGCCATATCTGAGAGTGCAACACCCAGGCTATTGAAGATATCTGTAGAAACTAAAAAACTTAGGTACTTACTTACTACCGCATTTTTACCCTTTTTACTATCCCCGATGATTGGAGTGAAGACTTCACTAGTATTTTCAGGAGCAACGTTCCTCGCTCTAGGGGCTGTAGCAACTCAAAGGTTTGTTGCTACCTATCTATCAGTCGTATCTATACCATCTCAGCTTATCAGCTTAGCAGATAGAGTGCCTTATGCTCACCGCCCTATAGAGCTAGTAGAAAAGAGTCTGGGCGATCTACGTAGCCGCAGCGTCTTTACCTCACTCTGCTACTACATGCTTTTAAGGTCCATCAGGCACGGAAGTGTAGATACAACTAGAATAATAGCATTTAAGGACATAGTCGAGGAACTATTCTCTCTCGTTAAGCAGAGTATTGCTGTTAGACTCCTAGTGATAGCTACAGCACTCTTTCTACCACTTATTTTGAGCTTCTCAACCTCTCTAGTGGCAGCAACAGGTCTAGCAAGTGGTGAAATAAGGACCTACTGCTTTATATCATCACTTTTCTATAGTGTTATCGCTACTCTTACTACATTTGGCACCCTGGAAAATACCGCTCTAGTGGGGTTAGTACTACTAGAGCTCTACGCGCTAGGTGTTACGCCGTGATAGTTCCTTCAGTAACCGGTGTAATAAGACTAAACAAAGTCTTCGATGAACTAAGTGACGTAAATGAAGTAGAGTTAACTAGGAGCACTCTAGGTAAACCAGTACTAAAGATTCTTAGTGGCAATAACTACTATCTCTATGTTCTAAGTCGAGAACCTATTCGAGCGGCATCTCTAGACGTCTCTGCTTCGGAACTTAAGCTGAGAGATATAGTGATCAAGCGTGAAAACTCGGAGCTGGTACTGAGTGCTGGAGGTAGAGTATTTCGGGGCAGTGGTTTCATTAGAACGCTAGGAACGATGATATACTTAGTAGCGTGTAAAAGGAGTAAGTGCTTAACTGGAATACTAGATGTAGTAGACGGTGTAACTAGAATATACGGAATAGACTCAGTGAGGCTAGATCCTCGCGAGATACGAAGTCTAGGTATAAACGCGGGCTTCGGGGGGTTCTCCGTTAGTAATAAGTCGCTGACACTTTCAGTATCGATCAACGGTATTGAGCTAATACCTGGGTTTTTCAGGTTCATCGTGAGCTGTCCAACTGGTGATTACCTAATTGACCGCGACGGGTTTTTAGTTAGAGTGAGAAACGGCGTTCTCGACGTTCTCGGGAAGGTGAGTGAGGTCGTCTCAGCAGCATGTGTTAGTGACGGAATTGTCCTTGCTGACCGAGAGGGACTTAAGGTCGTGAAGTACGGTGCGTACACTACGGTCTTAAAGGAGGCAGTTAAGGAGGTGTCTTCCTTTAAGGACGTAGTCTCGATAGTAAACCGTGCTGGTCTCGTTAAGATCTTGAATGATAGAGTCTCCTTCGCACTTGACTCACCCCTGCTTAGGTCGTGCGTATCTACCACTAGTGGTGTTGCTTGCCTCACTGAAGACTTAGTTACTTTTCTAGATCCTCTAGCTCCTGCTGAGGTGGAGGTCAAAGTTCGCAATGAAGGTAGTGGAGAGGGATTGGCTGAACTCGTTGTCAAGCCCTGGTTCGATGGGTGTCGCTTCTCTGTTTCACCAAGATTCACCGCGGTTTGGGAACAGAGCGTTGTCGCCGGAGTTCTTCGCGCATTGATATATCCGAAGACCCTGGGGTGGGAAGGATACTTAAAAGTCACAGTAGAGTGCCCAACGTACTACAGGGCTGTCGAAGAATACGTCAAGTTCGGTAAGCTCGAGTTAGATAACGTAGTCAGTAAATCTCTTGCTATAGCTAAGTCCGGGAAACTTCTGAGTAACGTAAACCATAATTGCCTTGGCCGAATTAATCTAAAAATTACTAGTCGTGTTCCGATACCGGTACCGATTAAGGCGGAAGTATCTGGAGTTAGTGAAAGCAGTGTTGTTCTCAGCAGCAACACCATTAAACCCGGCTTAAACGATGTCTCCATAAAGTTCTCTGGGAAGTGTTCGGAGAAGAACGAAGTACTCGTTAAGCTGGTAGTTAACTCGGAGTTATTTGATCCCGAAGAAATAGCTACTGTATACCTAGACCCTCGGGAGTTTAAGGATGTTGAAAGAGACTACAGTGAGAGAATAGAAGTGTTTGAAACCAAGTCTAAAAGTGTAATTAAGGCACCAGGACATTCCTTAAAGTTGCTCTGCTTGAACAGAAACGTGTTTGAAGGATACGACTATCTTCTCGTAGAAAACTGTGAGGAACCAGCTCTGCTAGAGCTCACTAAGGTAATAAGAGTAGATGATGAAAGCTTCGAGTTAAATTCATCTAAAGTATTTAGAGACTCTATTCGAAAGTGTTTCTATGGTGCTTACTCAGATAGGGCAGCTAGTGGAGGATTCTACGCTGATTGTATAAAGTACGAAGTAGCTACAAGCAAGAGGTTGTATGTGAAAATTGAGCACGAAGGTGATTACGTGCTCGCGATTTATTTGGATGGCAGAAAAGTATTTGAACAAAAGCTTGAGCCAATATACTTAGTGACTGGGTTCTCGGTCAGCTTGGGTACTAGTAGAGTTGCCCTAGACTGGAGAGACGTGGTCTGGTTAGCACTAAAGGCGGCTTTGTCAGTGGGATATCATGTGGGGGAAACAGCTTATGGAGCACGAGACTTACGAGCTTAGAGACGGACTTTTGGTCTATAGTGAGAGTTCAGGAGTGTGTGTTAAGAGAGTTACTAAAGTAACAAACGTAAGTACAGCTATACAGGATCTCGACGACTTCACCTCAGTAAAGTACATAAAGGCTTACGTTAATGCGTTCAACCTAGGTTTTCCCTTAGAGTTTCACACCTTCATTAAACCCGTTGATAGACTCGCTTTCGCAAAGAACCTCGAAAGAATTATAGCTGAGAACACCGTTGCTTACGAAGTCAATCCACTTAAAGCTGATAGCAGGATAAAGGCTGAGAGAGCTAAGTATATAAGAAGCAGGATTCTCAAGGACTCTCTACAGCCATTTGAGACCGAAGTCTATGTTGCGGTCTCGGCTTGCGGTGAAGACTTCCAAAGCTCCCTCGAGGTATTAAAAACTAGGATGAGGGTCTTAAGGAGTACGCTGAACACGTTGGGCGTAGACATAGAAGAAGTTGATGCTGAGAAAGCTTTTTCTAGAATGCTACTTGCCGGACTATCCAGGCAAAAGCGCGGCCTGCTCTATAGGGTTGCAGACAGACTTAGGAGGAAGACCATAGTAGCAGACTTGATCTCTATCCCGGTGTTTACGTTTATTCCTTTGTTGGGGAGGGCAAAACCTTCCCTAAGGTCTTCCGGAATAAAGCTAGGAGTAGATCTTGATAGTGGAGAAGAAGTCTACTGGAACCTTAATGAAGCAGCATCTCCACACGTACTTGTAGTAGGGCCAACTGGTATCGGAAAGACCACTTTCCTTGCTGGACTAGCTCTATCTCTAAATAGGGTCGGTCTTGGAATACTCGTACTCGATCCGAAAAACGAGTATAAAAAGATCTTTGAGTCTCACGGTAAAAAGGTCGCATACTATACTCTAGGAAGAAATGTTTCAATAGGGCTGGTAGAATTACTTAAAGCAGTTCGCAAAAACCTCAATAGAGACTTAGCAGAAGTGCTACTAGACGTAATGTCATCTCACCGAGAACTCAACAGAAGGGATGTTTTTTCGTGTCTTCACGTAGCCTTAAGCAACCTCACTGCAATTCCTGAAGGAGGAGACATAGAGCTCGTAAACTCCCTAAGAAGATTCTCTAGGTACTGCTCAGAGGAATACCCAGAATTCGTCATTAGTAAGGTTCTATCCGTACTTGCCGCCGTTTCTGGTAGTGGGCGTGGATTGATTAGCTTACTTAAAGAGCCTGCTGGGGTAAACGTATTAGACGTTTCATCTATCTTATCTATTGATCCATCACTCATGCCCTTACTACTTAAGGTCATATCAGTTGCGATGAAAACCGCGTCAATAAGTCATCCTGAGAGAACCGATTACAGTAGGGTAATCGTAGTCGACGAAGCGTGGACTATACTTAGAGAGAGTTCACTAGAATTAGTAGAGGAATTAATAAGAGTGGGAAGGAGTTTCGGGACTGTAGTAGCTTTAGCTACTCAAACAGCAAGAGACTTTACCAGAACTTTGGGACCTCTAATAGACAACCTAGGCCTACTCGTAGTTCTGCCATCAACAAGCACTGAGTACTGGGAAGAGATTAGTAAGCTACTCAAAGCCAGTAGCGAACGCATTGAAAAAGCAAGAGCTCTTGGTAGAGGCTATGCCATAGTGAGAATAGCCCCAGATCCTAGGGCCTTACTAATTAAGCTAGAGCACTAAACTCAAGTATCGCAAGATGTGTGAGATAAAAGTTATAAGTGCTCAGCAACTCTAATTTCTGGTGCCGGGGTAGCTCAGCCAGGTAGAGCGCCGGGCTGTTAACCCGGTGGTCGGAGGTTCGAGTCCTCCCCCCGGCGCCACCTAGGTCAAGAAGTAGAAGTTCCTTCAAATAACTTTCCGAAGCTGTTTCATTCCGCATAATAGTTCACACTAGCCTCTATCATTCTTACATTCTTTGCTGCAACACTACACTGCCATTTCTCTAGCAAGTAAGAGTCCGTGAGGTTCTCCTACCGGGTTAAAGGTTTAGAATCTTTCTACGAAGTACTTAAGACTTGTTAAGTAACTCCGGACATCCCGAACTCGATGAAGCCCGAGTAAGCGCTAGAACTAGGCTTAAGCATTACGAGAAAGAGTGTTGAAAACGAACAAATTAGAAGTAAAAGAGATTGGGGTTTAAGATTTAGCTATTTGTTGTTACGTGTTGTTACGCCGGATAGTCCTCCGGAACTTTTGCTCTAAAGTACTTCCCTGTCGGGCTCTTGAAGAGTCCTATTTTAACTCCTTTTCTCCCTTTGGGAGCTAGTGTCCATATCTTTTCAGGAACTAACTCCAGCTCTTGTCCTGTGTGTGGATCCTTAACCTTAACTGGGGGCTTTTTGGTCATGTATTTTCACCGTTGTCGAATGACCTACGACATTATTAAACTTTACATAATTACTTCAGATCAAGATTAGGGAGTTATTTGAATTTTATATCAAAGATTAAATGAAATATTGTATCAAAGAAGTTAAGGGACATATATTAAGTTAGCCTCTACCGTCCGAAGCTAGTTGCTTCATTTATTGAAAAAACTGAAGGAAGTAAGGAATATAGATCCTTTATGTCGATCACCCAGTGTAATAGCATTTGAGAAGCCTCCCACCCCAGATTACTATTTCGAGAAAATCCTCTAAAAGTTTTCCATCATTAGGCACTAGCAGTTACCTCCCTACTAAAGGCATTCGTCGGCGCTTTATAGTGATGCAATCCGTAAACACTAGAGAGATATCTACCACAGGTATTCGCTTAACCTCCTAAGTATAGACCGCCTCTCACTAAAGAGTTCCACCCTTAGTTCTACAAGCCTTCTATCTATCTTGAGTTCCCGCCTTCTTATAGCCTCCCCGATCTTTCTTAATGCTTCTAGATCCTCGTTCCTTCCAGCAACAGCTTTAAGGACTACATAGTCCTCTGGCTTTATAGCTCTTACCTTAATTCCAAGAACCTGGTACTCTACAGCATTCTCCACTATTTCGTCAGGTATGTAGAAGTCATGCAGATTTTCGTAAAGGTCTGCCGTGACTTCCTCACCATCAATAAAGCAAGTAATACTTGGAGTGCCGAGCCATGTAGACCCCAGCGTACAGCCATGACTTCTAGCCAATTCCTCCAGTACCCCATAATTTACTAGCACGGACGCTGAAGTCACGAGCAGATCTATATCTCCCTCAAAACTATCTCTCCTGAGAGCTAGCTCTATCGAGGTACTACCAATTATAACACCATCAACTCCTTTAGTCCGCAGCACGCTAATCATCTTACTTAACGCCCTATTTGAAAACACGTTCTCACCTAGGTGTACTTTAAACGTAGAGCTTATAAGAGGAGCTCAACTCATGCATATACCCACACAAAGCTAGTTTAACTACTCACTCCACCCCGCACAGAAACACAACACAGCTATACCTATCACTCGCAGGGAGAGCTTCCTAGTTTTAACTAAGTTATGCTTCGGAGTAAGTAGAGGACATATACCATCGCCTTTGCGATAACTTTAGTGAGTAACTAAAAGCAGTACTGAGATTGACTTATTACTTCTTTACTCCGATCTTCTTCTTCTTGGGTCTAAGGTTTCGACTCCTGCATTTCCTACACTTAGTTGCCCCAACTGGGTTTTTGGCTCCACACTTTCTACACACTAATTTGTTCAGTACCCTGCTTTCAACTATCTTGAGCAGTGCTGGATCTGTGATCGGCATTGACTACCCCAGCTATTGGAGAGATTACACTTAAAAGTTTAAGTCAGAATATGTAACGGATAAAATCGCAGAGATGGTAGAAATTGAAAATACCTTTAGACCAGCTCTGCGTAAGGTCTGGAGTGCTGTGTCCTAGATGTGAGGCGCTAGTTAGAAGTGGTGCTGTTACGGAGCTGGATCTGGAGGTAATGAAGTCTCTTCTTAAAGCAGAGGCTTCTCCGGACTATAGATTTCTGCGGGATTCTGAATACGTTAAATCCGTAAACCTTGGGAATATTCTAGTAGTACAGCTCAGCATACCGCCTGCTAATATAGACTACAGATCCCTCCTAAAGTTAGCAAAGCATTTAGAGAGCCAGTTCAAAACTCGAGTGAGGATAATAGACACTAAAAGCACTAATACTAAAGACTTAGTGAGAAGTATCATACAGCCAGCTAGGGTATTGGGTGTTAACACACTCTGGCTTCCAGATGGCTCAATGGAGTACGTAGTAAGGATACCTAGGTCTGATTTAAAGCACCTACCTGCGTCCCAAGAAGACGTAGAGCACCTTTTATCGCAAATAGTTGGGGCAAACGTGAGAATTAGGGTGATGGAGAGCTGAGTAGGTATAGGACACATCTTTCCTCCGAACTCAGCCCCCAGTTAAACGAAGCCGGCGTCGTTATTGCCGGATGGGTTCACGCAAAGAGGGATCTGGGGGGTAAGAAGTTTCTACTAGTAAGAGATAAGGATGGCGTTATACAGGTAGTCATAAGTAAAGAGCAGAGAGAACTAGCAGAAATGTTCTACAAGCTCACGCTGGAGTCAACTATATCGGTTGCGGGTAGAGTGAGAGCAGATCCCAGAGCACCTGGTGGATACGAGATAGTACCGAGTAGTATAGTAGTACACAGCGTAGCTAAGGCCCCCCTACCACTGGACGTTAGCGGTAAAGTTCCAGCAGACATCGACACCAGGTTTAGAGAGAGAATTCTCGATTTAAGGAGAGATGAGGGTAGGGCCATATTCAAGGTACTGTCTGTAGCATTAAGAGCCATTAGAGAGGAGCTCTACAGTATGGGTTTCATAGAGGTTTTTACCCCTAAGATAGTGGCAGCTGCTACAGAGGGAGGTGCGTCACTCTTTCCAGTTGCCTACTTTGGTCGTGAAGCATACTTAGCACAAAGTCCGCAGTTGTATAAAGAGCTACTAGCAGGAGCTTTTGAGAGGGTTTTCGAAATCGCCCCAGCGTGGAGAGCTGAGGAGTCAGATACTCCCTACCATCTTTCAGAGTTCGTGTCGGTAGATATGGAGATGGCCTTTACGAACTACGAGGGCGCTATGAACGTTCTTGAAAGAGTTGTAGCAAGAGTAGTTAAGGAGGTTAGGGAGGTTGCTTCTAGGGAACTCCGGGTGCTTGGCTACGAACCCCCGGAGCTTAAATTGCCGGTTAAGAGAATCTCTTATATAGACGCACTAAGGATCCTGGCTGAAAGTGGAGAAAAAGTGAGTCTAGGTGAAGACCTATCTACGCCTCAACTGAGAAAATTATCTGAGTTAATAGAGGAAGACGTATACTTCATAGTGGATTGGCCGGACAAGACTAGGCCATTCTACACTATGCCCAAAAACGACGGTGTGTTTAGCGAGTCCTTCGACTTCGTCTGGAATTACCTTGAAATAGCGTCTGGGAGCACTAGAGTGCATGAAAGAGACCTATTAGTTAAGAGGTTAGAAGAGCGTGGACTAAACCCTGAGAACTTCGATTTCTTCTTAAGGTGGTTTGACTTCGGGATGCCTCCTCACGCAGGGTGGGGTATGGGGCTGGCAAGGCTCGGCCTCATGCTGACTGGTGCTAAAAACGTTAGAGAGCTTACTGCTTTCCCAAGGGACAAGAGGAGGCTCATTCCATAAACATAGAGCTACTTCACCAAACTCTATATCTACCGAGCAGTATAACGTTTATAGTAACTGTACGCGCTCTATACTTAGTTATGGGAAGGTGACACGAGTACGGAACCTATAAATATGCTCGATGAGAGAGTGAGGAACGTAGTGCTTAGCGAAGGCTACACCATTTTAACTCCAATACAAGAACTCGCTATCCCTAAAATCCTGTCGGGAAGGCATGTACTTATAGTGGCCCCCACAGGCTCGGGAAAAACCGAGGCAGCGCTCTTTCCAATTCTATCAGAGATACTTAGAAGAGAGTACCTTAAGCGAACAGCCGTACTCTACATTACCCCACTCAGAGCCCTTAATAGAGATATCATGAAGAGAGTAAGAAACATTTCTCTTAAGCTAGGCATAGAAGTATCAGTAAGACACGGCGATACATCGTCCTCAGTGAGGAGGCTTATAGCCCTAAGACCACCACACATATTGGTTACAACACCTGAAACTTTTTCCTATATACTGGTGAACCGCAAGCTTCGGGATGCATTAAAGAGCGTTAGATGGGTTGTAGTAGACGAGCTACATGAGCTACTTGAAAGTAAGAGAGGTTCCCAGGTATCGGCAAATCTCGAGAGACTCGCAGAAATAGCCGGTAACTTCCAGAGAATAGGTATCTCTGCTAGCATAGGAGACATCGAGACCGCCAAGAAGTTTCTTGCTTATGGAAAGCAGGTGGATGAAGCTATAGTCGAGGGCGTGCGTGAGATGGAGATATACTTGCTTTCTGGGTACTACTCCGTAGACAAGTCAGAAAAAGTTAGAACTATCGCAGATATAGTCAAGGGGCACAGAACATCTATCGTCTTTACTAATACTAGAGATGATGCTGAGTTAATCGGTAGAAAGCTGAGTGAACTAAACCTAGGGGTCAAAGTACATCACGGTAGTCTGTCTAGAGAGGAGCGTGAGGAAACAGAGAAGCTTTTAAAAGAGGGAATGCTGTCTTGCGTTGTTGCCACGTCGAGCCTCGAGCTTGGAGTAGATATAGGTTCGGTTGAAGCTGTTATTCAGGTTTCATCACCTAGGCAGGTCCTCAAACTCGTTCAGAGAGTTGGGAGGGCTTGCCACGGCCCTGGAAGGAGGGCTCTAGGCTATATAGTGTGTGACGATACCATAGATGACATACTAGAATCGGCAGTCATAATTAGGAGAGCGCTATCTGGGGATTTCGAGAGAGCTAGGCCTTACGAAAAACCCTACGATGTCCTAATACACACCCTCGTAGGCATGGGACTAGAGGGAGGCTACAGTATTGATAGGGCCTATAGAGTTCTATCTAGGTCTTACCCCTATTCAGAGCTCACACTAGATGAGCTCAAGAAGGTCGTAGATAAGGCGGTAGAATTCGGCTACCTCAGAGTCCAGGAGAGCGGTGTTCTCAGTGCGACAACGAAAGGCAAGATATTCTACATGACTACGACAACTATAGTTGATACTTCTTCTTACGACGTAGTAGACTCACTATCTAGGAAAAACTTGGGAAGCCTAGATGAAGAGTTCGTAGTAGATTTAGTAGAGAGAACTAAGCTGGTACTTGGAGGAAGACTGTGGGAAGTTATTGCTATAGATCCCGACGCACACAAGGTTTATGTCGAGGAGGTGGTAGGAGAAGAAGCGCTGATACCATCCTGGACTGGAGAAACCATACCGGTAGACTACAAGGTCGCTAGAGAAGTTTGTGGGGCTATAAGAACTGCCGTCACAGCCGCCAAATTGCCTTCTCAGTACTCGTCGTTTATGAATAAGGAGGCAATAAGCTATGTGGAGAGGGTTATAGAAGAGCACAAGCGCGGAGGTTTCCCCCTACCATCCGATAGAAGCGTAGTCGTAGAGTATCTTGATAGTGAGAGACCTCTCCTTGTAGTAGTAAGCTGTCTAGGCACTAAGGGCAACCGTGGTCTAGCCTACCTTATTCTCTCAGAGCTCGAGCGCGTGTATGGAATTAATCCAGCGTTCAAGGTGGATCCTTACCGGGTAATCATCGAACTACCGTATAGACCGCCTTCAAATGGCGTCTTTAGGAACATCTTAGGAGCTCTAAAAGTAGATAGACCCCTGGAGGCGTTGGTTGATAGCATGAGGAAGTCGAAACTCTTTGATTTTCTGCTATTTAACGTTGGTCGCAGACTTAACCTCATACCTGATGACGCCGATCCGAAGGTCGCTAAGGCCATAATATCCGGGCTTCGTAATGATGAAGTAGTTAGCTCGGAGGCGTTGAGAGAAGGATTAATGCGGTATGTAGATGCTCGAGTTGTGGTAGAGCTCATCAAGGACATCAGTAGTGGTAGAGCTCGTGTTGAACTTAGAGCCGGGCCTAAGCTGTCCCCCTTAGCCGCGGAGGGACTTAAAGACGCTAAGGTCTACGATAGAGTCAGAGGAGGCTTTATTCCTAGGAAGATTATAGCGGAAATCGTCCGGAGGCGTATATTGGGTAAGGAAGTTTTACTCGTCTGCTTGCACTGCGGACACAGCTGGGTAGCTAAGATAGGGGACCTTGAGAGTAAGATTAACTGTAGCACTTGTGGATACGGGCTTATTGGGGTAAGCAAGGTTGTTTCAGAAGACATAGTTAAAGTTGCTAGAAAGGCCATTAAGCTAGGTAAAGCTTACAAGTTCAAATTAAATAGTGAGGAAATTGAGATCTTCGAGAAGCTCATGGATAGCGCCGTCCTAGTTTTAGATTACGGTAGAAAGGCCATTGAGGCTCTAGCAGCACACGGTGTTGGCCCAGAAACAGCTAAGAAAGCTCTCCACTACGAGGGTGAGGATTTTTACGTTAAGCTCTATGAGCTTGAGAAGCTATTTGTCAGAACTAGGAGGTTTTGGGATTGAAGTCTAGCTCAACGCAGTACACTTCCTCAAGTCCCGGTATGTACGTAGAGAAGACTTCTCCGCATGGGGTTTTAAGACTGTAGATAGAGTACCACAGCCCATTTATAAACTCCATGACTCTCCTGATCCTTCTGAAGTCTCCCTCTACGATAGCTTTAGCAAGAGCTATAGCGGATTTACCGATTACATGAACTAAGGCCTCTCTGTCTACCTCTAGAAACGGCTCATTGGGTTTAGCTACCTTTCTAATGGCTCTAACTCTGAACGCTATTTTATCTCCTAGCTCCACTAGAGGTTCTCCACGTCTCCAAGCGTAATGTGAATTTACTATGTCGGTAAGCCTAAGTGCCAATACGTGATCCAAAAGACCTAGTCTGTAGTCTATGGAGTAAGCTATTTCATAGTCGTCCTCTCTCAAATGGGAAAGTAAGGTGCGTAGAATCTGATTGGTTATAGTAACGTAAGCAAGAGCATCGTAGTCAGTGCGGCCCTTGCAAACGAGTTTAAAACTGAGGTTAACTACTCTCTCCAACTCCTTCTTAAACTCGATGACGTACTTAGCTACCGGTTCTGGAAGTTCTACTATATCAACCCCTCTAAAGGGGATGATCTCTGCCCTCAGGTCTAAGCTCATACCATCTACTCTAGCTATTACAACCGGGTTGTTTATTCTAGCTATAGGTAAATACACCAACGGGAGAGCCACAGCTACTACCTAAGAAACTTTCTGAGCGCTATATAAAGGTCTATAAAGATCCCACTAAGAAGCTGACCTGCGGTCTTTCTAGGCGCGACGCTATAGCCTGTTACTAGACTTTAAACCTTGAGAGCATTAGTACAACAACGTATTTAGCTTCTGTAACAGTAAGTTAAGCGGTGGCCGGAGCCGGCTGGTAGCTACGGGGAACTGAGGAAACACCGCCCTCCACACGGCACGGAGGCTCCGCAAGGAGCGCGGGGAGACCCGCGGCAACGGCACAGAAACGGTACGGCCGCCTCCAGATGTCTATGAGGTGGTGAGGGCACTCCGGTAACGGGGTGCCAGCAACCCGCTGAGTATGGGGGTGGATGCGCTGAAACGGCCGCCCCTCCGGGAGCAAGGCCGAGCAGCACCGATGAATTGCCGTGCGAGGTGCGGGTAGGCCGCATAGTCTAATGCTACCGTAGTACGGAAGGCGGGTTATAGCCGGCACCGGTCACCGCTTAACTTACTGCTATGGTTAGTGAGAATCACTACGTTACTTCGGGCAATTGAACTTCAATATTCTGTAGATCTCGGAGTTAGGTAATAAGTGGACCTACACAGTGAGTTTGGGTCTAATGGATACCTAAGTACTTGTGAATATCTTTGTACCTTCACCTCCTTACCTTGCTCTACCAAAGTTGAAACAGGTTTTCGAGAGTAGGAGAGTTTGCTCTTAACAGTAATATGCAATAAAGCTTGGTGGTAGCTTGAATGTTAAGATAGTGGCATCCCTAGGCCCTGCGTCTAGTGATAGCGACATAGTCGGTAGGATGGTGTCTCTCGGAATTAGCGGGTTTAGAGTAAACTTTGCGCATGGAGATAGGGATTCTTGGTCTAATTATGTTGACATAGTTAGAGAGGCGGAGTTAGGTAGTGGTAGGTATATCGCGCTAGTGGGGGACTTAATGGGTCCTTCACTTAGATTAGGTAAACTCAGTGAGAATATTGATGTCAAAAAAGGGTCTATCGTTAGGTTCTCGATGGTGAGCTCCTCTATGCTAAAAAGTAGGGAAGTAATCGAAGTACCAATAGACGTACCTAAGAAGGTAATTGAAGAGGTCTCGGAGGGTGATGTCGTGCTTATGAACGATGGGAGAGTATCGTTTAGTGTTATAGAAGTCGGTGATAGCTACTTCAACGCAGTTGCTCAAACAGACTCTGTACTATCGTCTAGGAAGGCACTTATTGTGAAGGGCAAAGAATTCGATTTACCTATTCTAAGCAAAAAAGACATGGACGACTTGAAGTTCGCGTGTTCAGAGGGATTTGATTATGTCGGACTAAGCTACGTTAGAAGTTCTACAGATGTTTTATACGTCAGAAAATTACTTGAAAAGCTAAACTGCGGATCCAGCGTCCTCGTAAAGATAGAAACCCTCAGTGCCTTAAAGAATCTAGATTCGATCATCGATGAGTCTGATGGAGTCGTAGTAGCTCGCGGAGACCTTGGTATGAATTTGGGTCTCGAAGAAGTCCCTTCCCTACAAAAAAGGATAGTAAGGAAAAGCAGAGAGTATGGAAAACCTGTTATAGTTGCTACACAGCTTCTAGAGTCTATGATAGATAACCCGGTTCCCACGAGAGCTGAAGTTGTCGACGTCTACGAGGCCGTTCAGAGCGGTGTAGATGCGTTAATGGTAACTGGAGAAACGGCCGTCGGTAAATACCCGGTAGAGGTAATCCGGTGGTTGAATAAGATAATAAAAGTTGCTGAAGCCGGGTTGTCTCTAACTCAAGAAAGGCCAGCCATAGACCTTCGGACTAGGTTCGTTAGAGGTGTCATTGAGCTCGCTGAAGATCTTGGTGCCGCCATAGCCATCTATAGCATGAGAGGTGTTACAGCAAAAAGAGCTTCCATTATGAGGCCTAGAGTACCTGTATACGTTGGTGTACCTAAACCTGAAGTCGCTAGAAAGCTCTCGATAATGTGGGGACTTTCTACATACGTAATTGAAGCTAGCTCATATTCTGAGGGACTTGAGAAGCTCTATGAATTCTTGATCTCAGGCGGTATGCTTAGGGCTGGAGATATAGCAGTCTTAGTTTACGGTCTAGTAGAGGAGTATGAGGAAGTCATTAGAATCAGAAGAGTATCTGTATGATCACATTCATCTTTGCATATTCTAATCGGAACTTATTTTACGAGACAGGATATCTGTTGGAGGTATGCGGTGAGCCAGAGGAAGAGAAAGCAAGTAGGTAAGCAGATAACTAGGAGGAAGTACAGAAAGATAAGATATGACCTGATAGTCCTAGGGATAATCCTAATAGTCTCTGGTATTTTAGTGTATAACATCATCATGGCTGCTCAGCCTCCACCAGGTGCTGAAACCAAAAAAGAAGACCCATTGGGAGTGTTAAGGAACTTTGTTAGTGAAAATAGAGCTATTAATGAGTCTATAATCCTGGTCTATAAGGTTAGAGGAAATATTCCATCTAGCACCTTTGTATTAGGTACACTTGACTATGTCTATATCTACATAAGTAAGGAGGTCACGACATCGAATGAATCGCGTAGAACTATGTTCACATCGATTATATACGCCAATCAGGGTCCGCTATATGCTGTAGCCGAAGTACTTGGCCTGGCCTTCAAGTCTGAGAATATAGATGACGTCTTCTTTAATTCTCAGATAAGGACTACATGGACTAATTTAACTGTGTCGAGCCTCGAGGAGAGAGTAATAAGCTCAAAAGCTCTTGGTGAAGTGAAAACTGTTTCTCAGGTGTATAGGTACTATAGAGCTATAGATGGTGAAACTAAGTATATTGAGGTAGCGGCACTGAGGTTAATAGACTTTGGCTACATCCCCGTGCAAGCTGATGTAACTATTAACAACTATAGATTCTCTTTAGAATTAGTTGATATTAGAAAGGTGAGTTGAAATAAGAGTTAACTTACCAACACTAAACCCACGAGATATCATAGATAAGAAAGTTCGGGAGGTCCTTGAACAAATAAATTATAAGATCTCAGTAATGAGTGGTAAAGGTGGTGTTGGAAAGTCCTTGATAGCTTCTTACATGGCCGTAGCTCTAGCTAAAAATGGTTTGAAAGTGGGTTTGTTAGACCTGGATTTTCATGGTCCATCTTCTCACTTATTTCTTGGTTTAAGAAATAAGCGACCTAGCTTAACTCTTGGAGGAATAGAACCTGTTGAAGGACCTCTAGGAATTAAGGTAATGTCCTTAGCGTTTCTGGCTCCAGACGATGAAACTCCAGTTATTTGGAGAGGTCCTCTAAAGTCTAGCGCGATTATTCAACTATTAACAGAAGTAAGTTGGGGTAATTTAGACTTTTTAGTAATAGATATGCCTCCCGGAACAGGTGATGAAGCTTTAACTTTAGCACAAACAGTCAAGTACATAGATGGCTCATTGATCGTTACGATACCATCTGATATAGCTAAAAACGTTGTAACAAGAGCAATTAACTTTGCTAAACTAGTTGGGATTAAGCCTATTGGACTCATCGAGAATATGAGCTACTTCTACTGTCCCGGGACAAGCACTAAGTACAATATCTTCGGCGACTCAGTGGTTGAAGCACTATCATCGAAGTATAAGATACCAATACTAGCAAAGATTCCCGTAGACCTAGAACTACCGGAGTATGTGAAAACTGGGAGAATTCTGATCATAGATAAACCTGATTCTCCAATCTCGAAGTCATTTGATGTAATGGTAAACAACCTATTCAATGTTCTTAACAGCATCGGTAGATCCTCGGCCAATACCGAATAAGCTGAGTCCTAATTCACCTATCAATACCCCATCTTTTCTACTGAATCCCACAAAATTCCCACTAAAGAGTAGCTACACACACCCCATCATTTCCACTCCAAAATATGGTAAATGATTCTGTGAGATTTATTGATTACGTATATGCCGTGTTAATCATTCTTAAACGTAATTTTATACAAACTAAATTAGAATAAATTACAATCAAATTCAGAGCTTTGTTCTATCGTCTGGAAATTTCCAGTAGATAAAGTGGGGTGTCTAGGCGGCTATTTCTCAACCCTCCCCTTCTTTTCCTCTGGAGTGGGAATTATGTCCCACAAGCTCTAGTCTGGTAGTATTTTTCCTTGATAGCTTCCTCTACATCTATATCCAAAAGGTTTGCCAGCGATAGTGTCCACGCTACTACATCAGCTATTTCTTCTTGAATACTTTTTCTATTGTTATTGAGAATCGCATCTGCTAGCTCACCCACCTCTTCAACTAACCACGTAAATGTCGCATACACCCCTCTAGAGTAGTCTCTTTCATAAAACATAGATTTCATTATTTTTTGAACTTCTTTAATGGTCAGCATACTGGATCCAAAGGGTTGGACTCTGAACGCTTATATCTCTTAAGTGCTAAAGTATTATGGTAAAGAAGATGTCTGCTACTAGAAGAAAGCGTAAGGAGGCACCAGTATCACCTGGAGCTGGTCTTGTTAGATTTTTTGAGGAAGTAGAGTCCGTTTTCGAAATAACTCCTAAACAGCTAATAATTATTTCATTAGTCTTCGTAGTTTCAATAGCCTTACTGAATCTACTGGCCAGATAGTTTTACTAGCAATTTCCAGTATTCATCTACTTCTTTCTCTACTTCTTTAACTAATTCATCGGATAGATCTCTAAACCTTCCTTGCCTCCCCAGATACTCTCTCAGAGGCTTTCTCCTGTTTTTATCAATATAGGGTCTGCTAGGTGGTGATATACTTATTTTTCCGTTTTCAGCCTCCATCAATACCCACAACCCGGTTTCAATGGCGAGTCTAGCTATTTCAACGGTCTCAGAGGGATCAAATCTCCAACCAACTGGGCATGGTGCATGCAGGTGAACATACTTAAATCCTTTAATCGATGCCGCCTTCCTCAGCTTCTCGATGAAGTCCATTGGGTAGGCGACACTAGCTGTAGCAACGTATGGAACTCCATGCGAAATCATTATCAGCGGCATGTTCTTCTTAGGCTCCGTCTTCCCTTTCCAAGTCGTAGTTGTCCATGCTCCAAGTGGTGTAAGTGATGACCTTTGAATGCCAGTATTCATGTAAGCTTCGTTATCGACGCATATGTGTATGATATTATCGTTTCTTTCTGCTGCTCCAGACAGTGTAGCAAATCCTATATCAGCAGTAGCTCCATCGCCAGCCCACACAACGACTACGGATTCTTCAGCAATTAGTTCTTTAGCAGCCGAGACCCCAGAAGCTACAGCATCAGCTGAACTAAACGCTACATTCACTATCGGAAATGATAGTCCAGAACCAGGCATTAACCCCTGAATTATCGACGTACAACCAGCGGGTATAACTAGGATGGCTTTACTACCTAAAGCCATACCAACATACCTTAAACCCATGGCCTCAGGGCAGCCAGGGCAGGCAGCGTTACCAGGTAACACATACTTCTCTTTAGGTAGATCTCTGATGGTTAAAGGCATCCCATATCACCTACCGGGATAAAACTCAAGGAAGCTCGAAGTCCAGCCAGTTTCCGATACTTCTCTTACGAACGACTCACCTATCTTGAAGAAGTCCTCGTAGTTGACTTCGTAGCCAGCCAGACCAGCTACCACATTCTTTATTGGGATGCTCAATCTATGTGGATACAGATGCGATACTAAGTCTAAGAATAATGGTCCAGCGGAACCAGCTGACACCGACCTATCAAAGACTAGAGCACCCTTCTTACCTCTAATAGAATCCAACACCCTCAGATGCGGGAATGGCCGCACGTATCTAATCTTAAGAACACCGAATCTTACACCAGTAGCCCTAAGTCTATCAGCAGCTAATCTCATATCACCAACCCAAGCTCCAGTACCTACGAAAAGGTAGTCAGCGTCTTCACACTTATAACACTCAATCAAACCTCCATAATGCCTACCGGTGAGTTTTCCCCATTCTAGGTCTACTCTGTCGATCACTTTTTCAGCTTTTCTTAACCCTATATGAACATCCCACCTCATCCGAGAGTTAGCGAGCAGATCCGACGGGACATTGCCCATAATTAACGCTTCACCAGACTTTATCACATAAGGTTGCCGCCTCTCAGGAAGGAACGAATCAACCAATTCTTGCTCAGGTATCTCAACCGGTTCAACAGTATGACTTAAAATGAATGCATCTAAACCCACTATACCCGGTAAGTAGACTTCGGGATCTTCAGTTATCTTGAAGAGCTTTATGGTTTCATCAAGTACCTCCTGGTTGCTTTCCGCCATCATTATTAACCAACCGGTATCTCTCTGGTCCATGATATCGTGGTGGTCGGTCCATATGTTCCAAGGGGGTCCGATAGTTCTCGTAACAACTGCCATAACTAGGGGCACTCTGGCTTGAGCCACCCACCAAACCATCTCGTGCATGTAGAGAAGACCGTGAGATGAAGTCGCAGTAAACGCTCTAACACCAGCTGTAGCCGCACCGTATACTGCTGCTAATGCGGAATGCTCTGACTCTACTCTTATCATTCTTATATCGGCGTCACCTAAGTCAACAAATTCACTAATCTTTTCAACTATTGTTGTCTGGGGTGTGATAGGGTAGGCGGATACTACTCTGACTTTCGAGAGTTTTACGGCATACGCTACACAGTAGTTACCGGTTAGAGTAAGCTTAGCCATTAAACTACACCTCCTTCACCATCTCAATAGCCTTTACGGGGCAAATAGACGCACAGATTCCACATCCCTTGCAGTAAGTATAGTCTATAGCTACTCTGAATCGTGCTCCATTATTTTCAATATCGATTACACTGTCAGGGCAATAGAGCCAGCACAACCCACACCCAACACACTTGCCGTAATTTATAGCAGGCTTTCTAATCCTCCAGCTACCGGTAACTCCCTGAACTCCAATCTTAGGTCTTGATAGAGGTAGGAGGTACTCAGTTTGCTCCAACTTCACTCACCTCATAATAGGCCCTTTCAGCAGCCCTAGCGTTGAGTTCCGCAGATCTCCCAGTGAGAATATTAGTTACTGCCTCAAGAACGTAGTTTGGTTTTATACCGATAATACGGGAAAGAGCTCCGACCATCGCCACGTTAACTAACGGCCAGCCCGCAAGAACGAGACCTAAGTCAAGGGCTATTCTAGTTGCGTCAACAACGTAGAGCTTGATCTTAATGGGGAGTGTCGGCGGCTCTATAGAGTTAATAACGGCAACCCCACCCTCCTTTAACCCATCGAACACGTTTACGTACTTCATTATGGCTGGATCCAAAACAACGACAGCATCCGGTCTCCTGATCATAGACTTCGTCAGAACTTTACTATGACTTATTCTAGCATATGCTGTTACTGGTGCTCCCCTTCTTTCTGCACCGAAGAACGGAAAAGCTGTTCCCCAAAGACCTGCCCTCATTGCTGCGTCTACTAGGATGTGAGCTGCTGTTACGGCTCCCTGCCCTCCGCGACCGTGAAATCTCACTTCTACTGTATCTTTATTAAGAACTAATCCCACTAAGTGTGCACCACTACTAAGCTAGCTTTTTGGCTTTTAAATAGTTATAACGTTTACTTAAACTTACTTATACGTACGGGCAGTTCAAACCTTAGCTAGTTCATAGTTTGTGACGGTAAGTTTATGACCGCACTACTGGTAATAGAAGTCTGAAACCACTGTAGGAGGCTTTTCGCAGCAGTCTAGAGACATGTTTAGAAGAGGAGCTGGAATACTGAGGTGCTTAACGGATCTGCACGTAGGTAGGTATACTCCAATGTCTATATCTCTACGTAACTTCAAGATCTCCGACCGTAGGTCACTTGCTTTGAAGCCGCACTTTAAGCACTTATAACCCTTATTTCTTCCAGAGGATTTCATCCGCGCGCCACACTTAGGGCACCTCGGGTTAAGCCTTAAGTACTTGTCTGCGAGGTCTATGATTTCCAAGAACTCTACGTGTAGGACCGGTCTTAAGTTGTCCCATAGTTTCACCGACCCACATACTTTCACAACATCGCCCGCTATTAACTTGCGAGCGTATCTCGTTAAACCGCTTTCCTTAAACACAGCTGCGTCAATTTTCCCAAGTCCGTCTGTTAGACTTAGAACAACGTCTCCACCAGGGTATATAGATACGTAATTAACTACCCCAGTAAGGCAGCCTGTTCTGAAGGGCTTTAACTCGAGTGAAGTCCTCGGGACCATATGTGCGCCAGTGGCTTGATTTGTTTTGAAGATGAACCACCCCTCAACTGCTTCACTTAACCTAAGAAAGCTGAGAGCTTTAACTAATTTATCCGGGTCTAGCCCTCGTATCCCTAAGAGCACAGGATCAGGTCCGCGAGGTACTGATACCGCTCTACCGCTTTCATAGTCATAATTACAGAACGTTCCGTACTCTTCTAAAGAGTCTAGCTCAGCTAAAACCCTACTGTCAACTACCTCTCTACTTTTCTCCTTATCAAACACAGACCTGTATATTAGGAGTTCGTAACTACACGTTGACTTATCCCATCCTAGCGCAGCTAAAGCACCTACACATCCCTTGTTTAACCCGAAGGGCAAGATAACCTCGTCCCTTATAGGCTTAATGAAGTTGCTGACATAATCTAGGTGCACGAAATCTGTCAGCGCCTTCACATAGATTTCGTTAAAGTGCTCACTAAGCTCGTAGGGCACTATTGCGACACAGGCCCTCGATAGTTCACCTTGAACATCGTTGATGTACTCTACTACTACATTAGCTACCTCGTCTATCAGGGCATTAAGGGATTCACTCACTCTAAGCTCGAGATTTATTGCTACGGCACCGTTTCCGCGAGTCTTATACGGTATTGATGGGTTTAGCCTAACTAAGTATGGGTAATCAACTATACTCTTAATATATCTTTTATCAACGAGTCTTTTAAAAATGCGGTATAGAACATGAGTAGTGCATCCACCGTATTGAGAGTCAACACTATCTATTCCAATAGATATCTTCAATCCTACTTCTTCTCGAAGGTTTTACCCTCTACAACGATCATAGTTAAAGTAGACTTAACCTTCGATAGCTTTCTGATTCTATTTGTAATTATTTCTTTAAGTTCTTCGATCGTTTTTGCTCTAACCTTAACTACAACGTCGTAGACTCCATAAACTACACTAGCTTCTATAACCCCATCTATTCTTGATAGCTGCTCTAGTACTTCATCCTCCGACCCTATATCGGTATTCAGTAGCACTATTGCTGTAGCCGAACCTTCAGACATTCTAGCACCAAATACAAAGGGAGAGGTAAGCATTTAAACTTTACTCTCAAGCTCGCGCATTAAATCTACTTCTCTAAGCGGAATCTCTGCACCATCGAGTGGCTCTATTCTAATATAAGGCAAATCATCAGCCACATCATCTGGTACGTGAATTAAGGATATCTCGAAGTACTCCTTAAGTTTCTCCATCATCAGACTAAGCTTTCTAATATTCTGCTGAGACCTGGGACCGTAACTCACGAAAACAACGAGCCTACCCTTCTTAATACTCCCACCGCACTTTTTACTTGAGCTGAAAGATGTTTATAAGAACTAATCCAAATACGGACATCCCTCACTCTCCAGAAGACTACGCTCCCTATCTTATTTCAGGAGTAAAACAGACAAAGACGGCGAACAGGAACTCCATGCTTTTGGAAAAGTACCATACCACAAGTCTCATACCCTAGTAGCTTATTAAGATATCGTCATCTTTTAACGCTCTCTTAAGCAGCTAATATCGTCTCCACACGTGTTTAGTCCAGTTTCACACGCACAGGAAAGACAAGGAGAGGATAAGACTCCGCTATACGTAATAATAGCAGAAGAATAGCAACAAACACTATGAACCAGTATAAAACCCAAAACAGTTCTGCGAGGCGCCGGGGGCGGGATTCGAACCCGCGCGGGCGCCTAACCCACCGGCTCTCAAGGCCGGCCCCTTAGACCGCTCGGGCACCCCGGCTACTTCCTTTATATCTTCTTCTCTTCTTTCTTAAATTTTAATGGGGCTAGAATCTTAATTACTTCAGTAGCCACTCTAGCTGCTTCTTCCTCACTTAACAAAGACGTGTTGAGTATAATGTCAAACACGTCTAAGTTGCTTACATCGATTTCATAGTACTTCTTGTACCTCCGAACTTCGGAGTTTTCCCTCACTTTAATTTCGTGTAGAGCTTCCTCAACAGTTTTTCCATCTCGTTTTGCTAATCTCTCTGCCCTGACTTGAAGTGGGGCGTATGTAAGTATCTTTATGTGCGCTATATCCTTAAGGATCCATCCCGTTAAATGTCCGTCTAGGACGACACAACCTCTTTTAGCTTCTTCTATAGCCGTACTGTCGATGAGGTAGTCTATGCTTGGATCCTCCTCAGCTACTTTACTAAGCTCTTCTAAGCTGATCATCCTCTCAGCAGCTATATTCCTAAAGATCTGCCCCATGGAGACGTATCTTAGGTTAAGCTCTCTAGCTATGTTTTTAGCTAGTGTAGTCTTTCCACTTCCTGGTTTTCCACTAATAGCAACAACAAAACCAGCTTCGCAAAGATCTACCAAAACCACCGCCTAGCTTACATACTACGTACCGCTACCTTGTATGCTAGTGCTAGACACAAGGGACAAAGCATCCCAGCATAGGGTCTCTCAGGTCTCTTACGCGACTTGAATCCGAGTCTTACTTCTTTAAGGCTCTTTGGAACTCCTCCTAAAGGCTTGCCGCATAATGGGCAGTAAGCATTATATGAATCTCTTCTCCCATAAAATACCTTAGACTTACCACTTGGGGTCCTTCTGGATACCCTCTTTGGAGACCTCGATCTGAGGGCTGGTCTCACCACTCTCTTCCCCCATTATAGGGGCATTAGTCAATCCTAAAAACTTTTCAGTAATTTCACAAGCTTAATAAGCAAGCACTATCTTAAGTAGTGGGCAACAGTATATGGCTATATACCAAGGAAATGACTCCAGAAAGATATCGGGTGGTGTGAGGAGACCTAGTAGGAAGAAGAGGAAGTATGAGTTAGGTGGTTATCCACTACTGACGAAAACCGGGAGTAAGGACGTTAGGATAAAGGAGAGGGTCATGGGGGGCCGCATTCTTGTGAGGGCTAAGCTAGTTTCGTATGCCAACGTATATGACCCGGAAGCAAAGACCTGTAGAAAAGTAAAGATAACTAAGGTCGTCGAAAACAGAGCTAACAGAGAATACGTGAGGTTAGGGATAATAACTAAAGGATCGGTAATTGAGACTGAAGCAGGTCTTGCTCAAGTTACGTCAAGGCCTTCTAGAGACGGAGTAGTAAATGCTGTTCTAATCAAGACCAACCGGTAGCTCTGATGGTAGATAAGGAAGTAAGAATATGGATTAACTACTTCGATCAAAACCTAAGCCGTAAATACGGAAGAAAGCTCTCTAAAGCACTTACTGTACCTGAGCCTAAGCTAGCTGAAGTACTCAAGGCGTGTGAGATTTTAGGCTACAAGTTTGAAGTAAAAGAAGGAAGGTATCCGAGAGCGTGGTTCAAGCCTTCAGCACTAATAGTATTAAAAGTACCGAACGGCATTAGCAAGTATGAAGTAGTTAAACTAATAGGAAGAAAGCTGGTTGAACTAAGGGTAAAATAGCAGCAAACTGATCAACGTCATTTGCCTTGAGTAGCTGTTTCAGGTTTCACATCTTTCCATACTTTGTTTATGTGGATGGAGACGCTTGTGTGGTGATATGTGGAAGTAGCTCGATAAGGGGTTTAGAGCTCTGTAGATCGACTCTCCCCGAGTTACTCAAGATGTGGAGTGCCTGAGGTCGCCCCGAACGCCCCTAAGCCCGATGAAGACCCGAGCGGAGTACGGGGGAACAGAGATGAGGCAATGAAACCAACCTATGTGAACTTACATCAGAGCTGAACCCCTCAAACAGCCTCCCTTCGCAAGTCATAAAACTAATTCACTACTCACGACATGCTCTCTTATTAGTAACTCGCTAGTTTTGTGCGGCACCAGCTATTGAAAGTATTGAGCAGTAGGTTAAAGTTCTAGGATGTTATCACTAGTTGCCAGCTTTACTTTCCCTCAACTTGAGACAGCAGAATGTTGAGAAGCTCTTCAGGTTTCATAGCGTCGTAGAAACCTTTAAGACTCGCTAGATACACTTTACCTCTATATAGAAACCTGATGGAATCCCTATCTTTATGCCTATAGACATCAAGTACTTTCACACCTCCCCTCTCTAACACTTCTCGAAATTCCTTTCTCATGTACTACCCCCTATAGAAGCTAAGCGTAGTTATTAACCTATTTAATCCCATCTCTAAGTGGGATTCCTTCATGAATTCATTAGATTCATTTAAAATATTGATAGACAAATACGTCTCCTCAAGTGCCGAAGACGCTATAGCAATCTACAGTAAGCTAACAAGTTAGCTAAATCTCCAAGCTATAGCTACATAGTTAGTAGAAGTACTGTTAGAGCAGTAGACACGTAGTTTAGAGCTCTGTATGCGCATGTGGGGAGACACAGGTTCTCACCAAACGTCTCTACTATGAAGGATGAAGATGCCAGCAGGTATCTAGAGGTAACCACAAATATCGACTAGACTCAAACCTTTTCCCGTTCTAGGTTTTTAGTTTTCCTGAGTGGTTCACTACGGCTTCTCTGAGTTTCTTCCCCACGGTTAGTAGCGGGTCTCGGAAACCCGGAGCCACCGACTATTTACAAGCATAAGATACCTATAATCATTATAAGGTGATCCGGAGAAACCTACAGAAACCTAGAACGGGGAAACAGCTCCGAATTCTTTCCGCAGGTTATAGCATTGGTAATGTTGTTTTAGGAGCCCCGGTCTCACTCGTGTGGTGGGCCCGGGGGGACTTGAACCCCCGACCTACGGGTCTCTCCAAGTCATCCCATACGGTCCTAAGACCCGGACTGGAGCCTCGGCCCTTGGTCCGCCGCTCTGCCTGGCTGAGCTACGGGCCCTCCAAAACTCTAAACTTCGAGAAGTTTTAAGCGTAACGGTACCTAACCTAGCTGTCATCGTAACTGCGGACTTAGTCACAGAGCGACTAGAATACTGGAAACGGCAGAACCGAATACAGCTACGTCAAGCGGGTTCGACGTGGACTATTAAGTCTACGTCTATTCCAAGGGCCTTAAGGGACTGTTCTATTGTATGAGCGACTTCATGGGCTTTCTTTATCGTTGTCTCTGCCGGTAAAGCTATAACCATATCTCCATGGTACTTTCCTGGGACCACCTCCCTGATTCTTATACTCCTGATCTCCACATTGAGGTCTTCCGATATCTTTCTAATCCTCTCAGTTAGGAAGACAGGTGCCTTATCGCTTATTACGTGCAGTAATCCCCGCACTTCTCTAACGATCTCGATGTATAGATAAAGGAGGAGGATGGCGGCTCCAGTAAGATCTACTAGGTAGTTAACTAAAGCACCTCCAAGTGATGAAGTTATGACTACTACGCACTCGATAACCTCAACTACAGTGAATTTAGCGTACGTTCCATAAGACCCCCCCATTTTCTTGGAAATGAGTATAGCTGTCAAGTACGGTAACGCTCCCAAAGTCGCGAACAAAGTTGCGAGTATGTGGACTTCGTACCTTCCGGTACCGCTATGAACAATGTCTACTAGCATAGCTCCTCCAACCATAGAGTAGAGACTGATGGAAAACATGCTACCGCCCACAGACATTCTCTTATGCCCGTAATGGTGGTCCGTGTCAGGAGGTCGTAAACTCAGGTCTTCATACCTAGCGACTAAAAACGCAGCAACAACGTTTACTATACTCGTTAGTGCGTCAACTAAAGCGGCTTTTGATCCAAAGAACACCCCACTAACGATCTTAAAGAAACCACCGAGAGCACTTAGTAGTACTACTAGGTGAAAATATTTTGTGTTACTAAAGCCCTTCCACACAGAAAAACACACCAGTTTCTACACTCATTTAGGGCACACAGACAACTTAGGGGTTTTAGTAGATGGCAAGCAGAATCTAGAGATAGACATTAATCTATACGCTCCCGCTATCGCTCTATCGGTCATTCTTCCTCCTCTTTACGAGGCTCTGTTGCCGTCTTCATGTACTTACTGAGAGCGCTCCTCAACTCTTCAAGCTGTTTCTTCAAGATACTCTCCATTCTCTCGAGGCTAGTTAGTCTTATCTCTAGCTCTTCCTTCTTTCCCTCTAAATCCTTTACAGCATCGTCTTTACTTACCTTAACGAGTACGTGACCCGTACTTCTATAAACAACTGCGTCGCTAGGTAAGTCCTTGAGTATCCCTAAAGCCCTCTCTATCTCCTTTATATAGGATATCACCGTACCCTTTTGGGTCATAACCGAAGCTAGTTGTGCCTCAACTTCTTGGTACTTTGCTAGCGTTTTCTCTACTTCAGGTGGTAGCCTCTGCACCGTCACACCGAGTGAAGAGTGAAAAATAGGAAAATAAGCATAAACAGCCACTACGACCTGAATTTGAGTTCAGAAACTCTGTGCCTAGGTGCTAGTAGTAGAGAGCCTATGGAGAGTTGCTCACCGCTATCCGCTCCTCAAGGTTTTCTAAGACCCAGATTATGCCCCTACCTCTAAGCTCTCATAGAACTCTTCTAACGATCCTCCTGATTCTCAGTCTCCTATCTAGAAAACCGGAATGTTTAACAGCAGTTCTGTTTATCGATAGACCTCTGCTCGATAATTCCAGCACTCTTTTCTCCTCATTACTAAGCCCGTTCTTCAGACATCTTAACCCGGTTCTAGCTATGTCTGGTGGGTCAAGATCTCAATGGGGGCCGCAGTTTCCCAAGTCATCAACTTTTAGTCTATCACTAGTTTAATTATCGGCACACCACTGTCACCGCCTATGTTTCCACACACTCTTGTAAGTGCGTTGATAATCTCGTCGATACCGCTAAATCCATCGAGTTTAGCATCCTCATCTATGGGCTAGTAAACCTTATTATAATTGGCACCGACTACCCTAGCGTTAGCTATAGCTCTCCCACTACTGTGAATTTATGACTCAATGCACTTCGGTACTACCAGCCTTATAGTGGCCTCTAATAGCCTCTTAATGCCGCTGAGTCATGAGTACGCGTACTCATGACTCAGCGTGAGGTGTCTTCTTATGAAGATTTCACTTGCTCTTATAACACCTTCCTTCCACCCATATCCACGATAGTGACTCAAGTTAGCGAACCCTTCTACTGTAACCCCAATTAACAGTGGGGCCGCGGGGATTTGAACCCCGGACCACGGGGGCCCAAGCCCCGCATTCTACCAAGCTAAACTACGGCCCCCAAATTTCTTAAGAGTCTAACACTTTAAAACGTTATAGATTTAGTAGCTATTTCGCGCCACTCATTGACTGTTTCCGTTTCTCTAGCTAGTGTGCCTTCGAGGTAGTCGAGTTTGAACTTGTAGAAGGCAGTACTCCAGTACCCTCTGAACGCAAACATCATTAATCGACAACAATGAACACTAAGAAGTATGAGCGGTAATAATTGAGGTATTAAGCTAGAGTATTTACTTACCTTTTTCGAGATCTTACTGCTGAGTTAAGCCGGCACTGTAGTTTATCGCACTCACTTTGTGAATCTTTAAGGGTTCTCGATATTTTTGTTACGTCTGAGTCATCAACGACTAACTCAAGTACCCTAGCTACCTCGCAGGCTCTATCGTGGTCTAGGCCGTGTTGTATTAACATGTTTTCTAGTACTTCATGCTTCTTTGTAATGGTTTTAGATACCTCAAGACCGAGCTCACTAATAGCTATTCCTTGAGTGCTCTTCGTTATTAACCCCATACGCAACAACTTTTTCAACATTAGGGAAGTTGTCGGCTTCGCAACACCCAGAATTTTCGAGACCTCGATAAGCTTAATACAGCACTGACCTCCTCGTTTTGCAGTTAGGTGTACTACAGCGAGTAAGTAGTCTACTAACTCTGGTGTTAGATTATCGGTCAAGCGACCACCTCAGGATTCCCCCTAAAAGCGTTACGGTTAAGCTTATAATTCCTATAGAGAAAGAGGTCTGAAGATTGAGTAGTAACGACATCAGATAGCCTGGGATAGATATCAACAACCCTAAGACGAGAAAGACCTTCAGGTTAACACGTCTAGCCACACGCAGAGAAAACACGCTGGGTAATACTATTAGCGTGGTTGCTATCACTGTACCAAAGACTTTAATAGTCGCAGATAAAGATAATGACGTTGAAGCATAAATCAAATAGTAGTAAGCTCTAACGTTAAGACCCGAGACATAGGCTAGATCGGGGTCGTAGCTTATGTACTTAAGCTCTAGGTCGAAGAGATAGACTATGGACACTACTACAACTGCTGCTATTGCTAAGTAAACTAGGTCTGTTGGTGTAATTAGTAGTATAGAACCCCAGAGAATGCTTAGAGCCCTGGAAACTCCCAAAGGAGATGCGTGCACGAGTCCCCAAAGTGACCCTATAGCGATAATAGCAGACACTGAAGGGACAACCGCAACTACGATGTCTCTAGGTATCTTTAGCTTAACTAACTCAGCAACCAAGGCTGACATGGCCATTGAGTAAAGGAATATAGTTAGTTGCATAGGTATGAATCCAGTAACGCTCTCGATAAGTGTCCCTAGAAGGGAGGCAGCAAGCAGTGAGTGTAGTAACTCATGTGCGAGCACTAACATCTGAGAAATCGTGAGTGCGTACCCGATAGAGCTGAAAGCCAGGCCTCCTAGCGCAACTGCGACTAAACCCCCGAGAGTGATGGCATCAAGTAATGGCATTGAACAATCACCCTCTTACAGCGTGATCCTCGGTAAGGATAGTTAACCCAGCTACTTCAACCATACTTGGGTAAGCCATCTTAAGGTTCTCTGAAGTCAACACCTTTCGGGCAGGTCCGTAAGACAGTACCGTCCTGTTTATTAATACTACAGTTGGCTCAAAGTACGTACACGGTGTAAGCTCATGCGTACTCATGATAATATCCATCCCAAAACTTCTATGGAGTTCCAGCAGTAGTTCAATTAGTTCACATTTGGCTTTCATATCTAAAGACGCTAAAGGTTCGTCAAGCACTAACAGCTTAGGCTTTCTAACGATAACACTTGCAATTGAGGCTCTCTGAAGCTCCCCACCACTTAGGTCAGTCAGATACTTATCTGCTAGGTTCTCTATCCCAATAACTCTAAGGGAGGCGGCAACAGCATGCTCAACTTCTTTATCGACATATCTCGGCGGTCGCCTATGTGAGAGATAACCCACAGCGACAAGGTCTCTAACTCTCATAAAGGGAGCTGGTCTAGTCGATCCCGGTTGAGGTAAGTACCCAACCAGCTTTGAGAGATTTGCTCTGTCCTTAAAGGGGTCGAATCCATATATTCTTACTCGACCCCGCACTGGCTTTAGAAGACCTACTAACACCTTGATTAAGGTAGTCTTCCCAGCACCATTAGGTCCCAGTAGAAGAGTGTAGAAAGGTGAGTTAAGGTGAATTGTTACGGCCTCTATAGCGTAAAAACTGTCGTATTTAGCATAAACGTCGAGAACTTCAATGCTACTTTCTAGAAGCTCCATAGATCCTCACTCTAAGCACGTAAATGATTAGTACGATTGTAGTTACTAGAGGTAATGTAATAGCTATTACTATGTACGGGCCCATAGCCTCATTCCAACGCTCTATTGTTATCGAAGGAGACCCTATTTCGACAGCTATGGTAAGAGGCGTAAGCTCTGGAGCAACAGTTAAGAAATTAGATAAGGGTACCACGACTAAGTGGACTCCCCGCTTGACTAACTCTTTAACCATCTCAGAGTACAAGGTGAAGTCCAAGTCAGACATAACTAAAACATCGTATATCTTCCCATATTTATTAACTGCATCGAGAAGGTCTTTAGCTTCTAGGGGAACATCGTGCTCGCGCAATAGTAGGTACGTTACTTCAAGTCCGGCATCGGCACACGCGTACTGAAGAGCGGGAGTAACTAACCCCACTCTAACCGTCTTCACATGTTTGATTAAGTACTTTAGAGTGCTATTAAGTCTTTCAAGGTAGTTGAGATAGACATTAAGTCGGGACTCATAATAGTCCTTGCCTTCTGGGTCCACTTCTACTAGAGCTTTATATAGCGATAATGCTATGGATTTAAGTCCATTAATTGATAGAAAGTACCCATGAGGATTAACCTGACCCGTAGCTGGGTTAGTTAACATCTGTAGCCCATTCTCTATGTAGTTACGGTAAGTTAGTAGGGTCCAATCGAATGCCCCATATTTATAGATCTCCTCGATCCTCTCCTCTATAGGTAAATGCGAAGGACCCGTCATTAGAACCACCCTCGCATCTCGAAGGAGCGTTACTAACTCTAGAGCGGGTGGTTCGTAGTGATGAGGATCTACACCGAGTGGAACTAGTAACAAAGTGCGTACTCTTTCTCCACCAATGGCACTAACTACAGCCTCTAGAGATGGATGCGCTACAGCTACAACCACCGAACTACTGTAAGCATGATTAGGTTGACACGATAGTAAAATGACTGTAATAAGTAGTAACACTAGCAGTAGATCTCTAGCGGAGCTATCTCCTATATTCACCCCCAGTTTTATGTAATAAAACTCTTATAAAGTTTTACACCATAAAACAGCTACTAAGTTGAATTTATGTTGCTACGGTATTTGTCTGTATCCATCGGTTTAGTCACTTTAGATATTCTAGATTATTGTTGTTTTGCTGAGACGAGCTTTCCCTAAACATCTACTCACTGAGTTGCTGAGGTCACAAGGGCAGCACCACCAAGCCTGCCTGGGAAAGCTACGCACATTCTTCCATCTCCAGTGGTTATTGGTTCGTTATCGAGGAGAACTGCAAGTGTACTTAATGGCTAAACTAGCTTAAGGCTTGTTGCTGAGAAAATAACCTAATTATTGGCACAATCTATTAGTAGTAGGATACACTGGATATACCCCTCATCGAGTATGTTTGATTAGGTGTAGATTTAAAGCACCCCACACAAGTAAAAGACGCAACGAAAACAGCAGAATAAGTAGTTAAACTAATCAGCGTAGACCCGTAACCATACCTCAACTGGTTTAACATGGGCTACCCTGCCGTGAGAAAGGAGTTCACTGAGATACACAAAGTAGAGACTCTCCCAAGTGTAGCTATGGAAGTAGAAAGCGACTAGAGGTTCCGTAGTACCCAGAATATTAAGTGCAACAGTTCTGCAGGGCTATAACGTGCGGGCTGTGGAAACGTTGGTGGACCGGCCGGGATTTGAACCCGGGACCTCTCGGGTGCAAACCGAGCGCTCTTCCGGGCTGAGCTACCGGCCCCGAAGTAGTACTGTGTGGAGGGTGAAATAAGCTTTATTTAGCTAACGCTTAAAAACCGAGATAAAAATGATTTTGGGGCCCGTAGCTCAGCCAGGCAGAGCGCCCGGCTCATATTAAGCGTGATGGGAGACCGGGTGGTCCGGGGTTCAAATCCCCGCGGGCCCACTGCTTGTTCTACTTATAATGCTCGACCCTCTATTCGTTGGGGAAGTGCATGGGTTACGATAGGTTAGGTACTGGAGCGACGGCGGTAGGTTTGAAACTGCGAGATGCTGTTGTTCTTGCTGCTGAGAAGAGAGTTTCGTATGGTGGTTTCGTAGTCAGTAAGGTTGGTAAGAAGGTTTACTTGCTAGCAGACAGGTTTGGGATGGCATTAGCAGGACTTTTTGCTGATATACAGACCATCAGTAGGTGGTTAGCAGTTGAGATTAGGTCGTACGAGATCCAGCTGGGCTATCCAATAAGTGTTAAAGGGGCAGCAAAGCTTCTTTCAACATTGCTATATCAGTACAAGTACTACCCATTCCTTTCGGAGATAATATTCGGTGGAATAGATGAAACAGGTCCGCATTTATTCGTCATGGATCCTTTAGGGTCTTTAATAGAAGATAGCTATGCAGCTATAGGAACTGGTGCACCAATAGCTATAGGTATAATAGAGGGAGGCTACAGGGAAGACCTAGAGGTTAGTGAAGCAGAAAAGCTGGTCTTTAACGCCGTAAGAGCGGCAATAAGTAGAGACGCTGTCTCAGGAGATGGAGTTGACGTTGCCGTCGTAGCTCGCGATAAGTCGTATGAGAAATTCTACCCGGTAGCCTAATTGATGAGGTTTGATACTGAAGTAGCGAAGAGGCTCCAACAAAAGCTATCTTTAAACTTAGTCATATCCGAGATAGATCTGTCTAGAGTTAAGTATGTAGCTGGTCTTGATGTAAGCTACTCTAGGGATAAGGGAATAGCTGTAGCAGCCCTACTAAACTACCCTCACCTCGATCTCGTAGAATACGTAGTAGTTGGGGGAGAAGTTAGAGTACCTTACATACCCGGCTTGCTGGCATTTAGAGAGGCTCCCTTACTGATCAAGGCCTGCGAGCTCCTAGACCAAGAACCAGATTTACTCGTTGTAGACGGACACGGCATTACTCACCCGAGGAGGTTTGGAATAGCATCACATGTAGGCGTCGTCTTAGATAAGCCCTCCGTGGGAGTAGCTAAGAGCTTACTCTATGGGAGGGTAGAGAGCTTAGGTAATGAAAAGCTCGTATTCGTTGGGGACTTCGCAGGAGGTTTAGTGTTGAGTAAAGGTAAAAAGGAGCTTTACATCAGTATTGGCCACAGAGTGGACTTAAACAGCTTGCGTGTTCTTTCTAAAACTCTTTTTAAACACCATGAACTACCGGAACCGACATATTTAGCAGATAAAATATCTAAAGAGGTGAGGGCTTCTGCGGCTAAGAGGTAAGGTGATGAGTGGGTTAGGTCTTGGGCGGATATTTGTTAACAAACACGTGTACTATATAGTTTTAACAGAAATACTAGGTGAAGAGCCATACCCAGGGACGTTAAACATTGAAACTAGTCTCTCGGTTGCAGAGATAGAGACTTACTGTTTACCCCAATATATAAAGAGCGTTATATCGGGTAGTAACATATTCGGAGGGTTTAAGTATTGGCTAGGTAAAATAAGTACAGACACTACAGGCTCTATCGACGTGCTTGTGTTAAGACCGAACCTATCTAGGCACGGTTCAAACGTTCTCGAAGTCGTATCCTCAAAGTACCTCAGGGGGCTCTTAGGTCTTGAAGACGGTGACTACGTATACGTAGATCTGAGGTGTTGACGATAGAATTTAAGTGTTACAGGTGTATACACTGCTGCTTCTTTACTGAAGAAAGAGAGAACCCCATACTCTTATGGCACGAAGTTCTGTACTTAGTTAAGATAGGCGAGCTCACGAATCTTAAGCTAAGCATTAAAAACCTGGGTCAAGGGTTTTATCGGTTTATCATAGACGGTTACTGCCCTTTCTACGATATCCCTGGCAGAGCGTGTCGAATACAAAGGGAGAAACCTCTTTCATGTAGGATGTTCCCGATGCTTGTAAATCTAACATCACTTGAGGTATCAACATCCCTAATGTGTCCGTGGGTCTACGAAAACATGGGGGAGATATCTAGAGGACTAAGTGGTGACGAGATCGAGAAAGTGTTTTCCAACGAATTTAAAGCCCTAAAAGAGGTAGTTAGGTGGGTCTATATGGTGCCGAAGAACACCCCTAAGCTAGCAGTGTACTTCACTACTTACTTCAAAGATCTAGCGTCAGAAATAATTAAGGCGATAACTGAAAAGTATGAAGTTATCAAAATCGCTGAAAGCTCGGTAGTAGACGGCTTTTACTACCTACTAATTGAGGGAGATATAGACTCAAGTTACTTAGAGTCCCTACTGAAGCGTGACGAGATCACTTGGTATAAGCTAGAGAAAGTACCACCGATAACTTAAGATGTGAATGGTGGGGGCATAAAGTAAGGAGGAATTCGAAATTATTTACAATACTTCCTCCACACCGATGCGACCAAGAGTTATGTGGTAACAGCAGTGTCCCTGCTCAATCCCTATCCCTAGGGTAGATGTAAGAGATCTACGAACATGCATTTATTGTATCATACGGTTCTGTCGCTGGTGTCAGAGGTGAGCTCTGATGTTATCAGTGAAGGAGACTATGTACTAGTCTATGTAGATAGTAGGAGACATAAAGTCGTTAAGGTTTCTCGAGAAACCAGGTTTGAGAGTGATAAAGGTTGTCTAGACATGGGGAATGTCATAGGTCTTCGCTACGGGTCTCAGGTTCCATTAAGTACCGGAATTAAGGCCTACATTCTCAAACCCCTACATTTCGATCTTGTATCAAAATTTAGAAGAGTTACGCAAGTCATATACCCGAAAGATGCGGGACTCATGATACTCCTCTCGGGTATAGGTCCCGGTAGCTACGTACTTGAGATAGGTGTTGGAACGGGTTACTTAACCTCCTTCATAGCTAACGTAGTTAGACCTGGAGGCATAGTTGTAGGTTACGAAATGAGACCGGAGTACGCAAAAGCTGCTTTGAGAAACCTATCAAATCTTGGTCTAGACAAAAACGTCATCATAAAAGTAGCTGATGCGCGCTTGGGAATCGAGAAAGCTGGTGATAGAGAGTTTGACGCTGTTTTTATAGACATCCCGGACCCATGGAACGTTTACCAGCATCTTAGAAACGCCGTGCGTCCATCGGCTCCCATAATAAATTTCCTCCCTACAGTTAACCAAGTGATTAGGCTACTGGAATATGTGGAGTCTTCGAGCTTTTGCGTTGACGTGAGAGTTTTCGAGACTCTAATGAGGGAGTTCGAGCCTACAGCGAAAGCCTTGAGGCCCAGGACGCTATACATAGCACACACAGGTTACATAGTCTTCCTCAGGTTAATCTAGTGGTAGACAACATCTGTCTACTATTAAACAAATTTGTTTAATAATGCACCGATCTGGCTCTAGAATCGAATATCTCAATGCCGTCCCCTGGTTGAGCTTAGATATTAGTGAGAGTATTTGCATTCGTGGAAAGGTGGAGTTTAATGTGGCAGGTATTTTATACTAAGTTTCTTGATTTTAGAAACTCTGCTTGCACGTCCAGGAGCTCTTCGACGGTAGAAGCTTTTCTGTACGACTCTAGTAACTCTCGGTTTAGGTACAAGAATGTCTGACCCCACTTAAACTGAGAGAGCACGTTTAATGACTCTTCTAGAAACCCGGTTATGTATAGAGCTGCGGCGAGAGCTTCTGCCGAGCTGAGTAATGAGACGTGTCCGTAATTTATGGGGTTGCCAGCGACGAGTGCGGGTAGAACTCTCTTAGGTCCCGCCCAGTTCTTGCTGATGTTTTCGATAATGCCCATATCGCTTCTCCAAGAGGAGTCTATGACGGCTATGCCACATTTCCTTACTAGCTCTCTATCTTGCGGTGAGAGCACCTTACTTGAATATACCGTAAGCAACACACAGCATTTCGGTAGCTCACTGATCTGAGCTTTTTGGGCAATTCCTTTTCTAACTAGCTTAAGGGCTGTAGACTTCCGAGGGTCATCGGACCCACACCTTAAAACAAACAGCTTAATACTCATATTTCATACCTTGCTTACTCCACGAAGTAGCTTCTTCAAGAATTTATTAGCTATTGCACAGTAAAACCATCAGTCACTCCACGCACGCTATCCTTTAAATTCTTAAACTCCTTTCTAAAAGATTAGGGGCATCAGTGTGAGTGAGGAGGAAAAAGCGGATATAGAGGAAAGAGCGGAGGAAGTGGAAGAGGCGCCAGAGGCACTAGAAGAAGCACCACCCGATTTCGTCGTCGATGTTGGAGGACTTGAGATTATGATTAAGATTAGCGACCTACTCTACGAAGCATCCCGCTCTAGTGAGCCAGCTAGATACATCGAGGAGATGGGTAAGCTAAGTAGTACATCGACAGCAAAAGAGAGAAAAAAGAGAGAAAGAAAAGTTGTTAAAGAAAGGAAAGCGGTAAGAAAGAAAAAGAAGTCGGGCTGATCTCCCGTCTCTTTAGAGGGCAAAGCACTCAGCTGTAACTCTAGCTTTTACTCTAGGGTTTAGGTCATGTTGACACTTTTATTACTTCTGAATAACTGCGGTTACGGTAATCTCTTCATGTGTGGTTTCCTCACTCTGTCTTGTTTCATTTTTCACAGCGGAGCTCTCGTAAGAGACCCCAGCCCCCTACATACTCGTAGAGAGCCCTTAGCCACACGTTCACGACTCCAACAACATTCCTATCCCCTACGAAGCCGCATTTTCAGGTAGATAACCTGCTAGCGTATTTCAGAGTAACCTGCTATTAGAGCAAGTGGGTGGTGCATTCCTCGGGTCCAGGGCACTACCGGTATGTTATACTCTGCTGCTTTGCAAACAATTGTTTCAATTGTTTTCCTGTATGCGAATAACGGTAGCTTTCAGGCAACGAGATTAACTCGTGTTGATAATGTTCCTCAATAGGTTAAGTCCTCTACTGCGATTGCGTATCTACGTTTTCTTGCCTTTAGTACTAACTCCTTAGTGAATTTCTCAGACAAGCCTGGTATGATGTTTCTTGCTTTTCTATGTGGAGCCCTAACTCTGCTCAGAACCCTCTTGTTGCATCTCCATCTCTCCATGTACTTCCTTCTATTTCTTTTGCTCTAGCCTTCTTGCTGAGCACGTTCATGAACCTCGTCATTTACCTTCTCACATCACACCCATCAATACCGTTATTTGCTTGAGGTTGATGTCTAGTGCTAGCACACCCATCGGAGTGTGCGTCCTCTCGATAATAGGCTTTGAGCTGTGTTTCTCTTTGCTAACTTCACTAACGAAGGTCTGTATCGCACACGTTTCTAGCTACACGTGCTCTGAAGCCGCACTTCTTGAGATCTGGGTAGAGTAGCTGGCGGGGCCGTCTTTTCTTCGGTAATTTATCGAGCTCCTGCAGAGAGTCAAAAGACTTTTAGAGAGCGCGTCTAATCAGTATTAAATCTTATAGTAGCTGGCTATGGTTCTCGCCAACAACCCCTACTTCAGCTTCAACGCTTTGTGGTACCTCCCCTCATGCATCTCTCGTGCTACTATCGTGAAAGATAGATGCTCTTTGGTGAAGGTAAGCGGACTGCAGTAAACAAGTTCTGCGTTAATGAGGTTCTCGATATTGACCACGATAGGTAGAGTACTTCACAAATCAGTTCTGGTATCACACATCACACATCAGAAATACCAGCTTTCATCACTTAAATTATGACGTGTCCTGGTTTTATTACTACTTGAGGATATCTCTCCTCTTTCTTTCCTCCTCAGGTCTAACCTTAACTATCCCCATGAACACTGCGCAGCTAACACAGTAGCACCTCGTAACCGGGTACTTAGCTATGATCGATCCCTTCTTCTCTAGTTCATCAGCTAGTTGAGGATCTACTGGAGAGTACCACTTAGTTACACATATGGCTTTATCCTCTGGTATGAGCCTACCGCACTGGTCACACTGTACAGTCTCAACAGATCCCTTACTACCCTTCCTTCTACCTCTACTTTCACGCTTTTTTGGCAAGAGACGCACCACAACAAGATAGCACAGAGATTTAAAAGCATTAGGTGCTCCTACGTTAGCGGCTCTAGTTCGCGGGAGTCCACTCTCATGATGACTTATATTACTTAACGTTATCGGTTATCGCCTCATCCCTCCTCTTACATCGAACTTGGGTCGACGTCGTCCTCGTAGGTGTTCTAAGGTACCCTGAGACCCCACATCCTGTACTCTTTAGGAGGAGTTTATACCTGTCACTATGTCCTACAGACCTTCATCTTAGGCGGTGAGGTGTTTTGTTGCCGTATTCTAGCTTACCTCAGCATCTTGGGCTCTAGAAGTAAGGGTCAAAACTGGAAACGAGAGGAGTGCTATTATTTTCTCTATTGCGTAAAGTACGGTTTTTGAGTCTCAATGATGTAAGACCCCATACCGGGTATTGATGTAAGAGCGTAGAATTGAGGTAGGGATGTAAGCTTGCTGAGGATTTTTTCGTAAAGATTTGTGTCACCAGGAGAGATTATTTTTGCTATGTATCGTGCTGTAGAGACCTCAGGTACAGAAAACGAGATTAGTGCCGCAGTATTTAGGAGTAGTTCTCTCGGGATGCTGATAACATCCTGTGTTATCAGGATCGATGATATACCGTACTTTCTACCTTCTCTGAATAACCTCGATAGAGCCCTTCCCTTTCTCAAGAATCTGTGTGCCTCATCCACAACTAGAACGAACTCTCTATTAAGGTCTTTGAATGTATGGTAGAGTTCGTCGGTAGCTATCTCAGATATTATCGTAGCTACTCCGCTACTCAATTTTGAGTAGTCGACTATTGTTACAGTATTCACGAATTCTACTATGCTTTTACCACTGGTTTTAAAGACGCTCTTCAATTTCTCTAAATAGGGTATGAGAGAGCGAACAACGGTTTGAGGGACTCCGAGGTCTACCTCTCCGTAAGAAGCCCTCCAAAGGTATTCGAGAAGGTAGTCGAATCCTAAACCTCCATGAGCGATTCCATACACATGCGATAAAGCCTTAGAGAGAGCTATCCTCTGAAGGTTTCCAAGAGAGTATATTTCCGATATAGCGTCAGCTACAAACTCTGCCCGAGTCTTAGGATCCTCTTCGTATATTCGGAATATGTCTACAGATAGCTCAGTAGCATCGACACACTCACATTCTTCACATTCATTGCAGTGCTCGCCGTGCACGTCGAAGACGACGACAGGTATACCCAGAGCCCTAACCTGGTTAACTAAATGCTTCGCTAGAGTGGATTTGCCTGTGCCAGTAGCACCAACGATAACAATATTCCTATTAAGTCCTCTCTCAAATGGGATTAGAAGCTCTCTAGCTCTAACTCCCTTGACGACTTCAACTACCTTACCCACCTTCAAGAAGCGGTTTTTGAGATATACTCGGGTAGCACCACCTAAATAAGGGAGAACGGCTAATATCGGAAGAGTATATGGTGAAAGCAGCGATAGTAAAGCCAACACCATCAAGCTAGCACTAGGTGCTGCTGAGGATACGTAAGCTTGAACTACGTAGACTGCGATAGTAAAAACTAGGGTCTCGGCTGATGCCCCCCTCCTGATGAGGGCGCCTGCAGGAGTTTCGAGAGGGATCCCTGATAGTCCGACAATACCGGCACCTACTAGAGAGAACCCTAGCGAGAACACGGTGTAGTAATAGTTAGCTGGAGTCCACAACCTGAAATCTAGAGGACTCTTTCTTCTTAATAAGCCTATCGCGAAGCCGAGAACATACGAAAACAGGTACGATACAAGGAGCTCAAAGCGAGAGTACATCGCTACGACTACTACAATGAGTAAAGCCTCGATGAGGACTATCAGAGCGTTCCTCAACTTACTAGCAAGAAAACCGCACACTGCGACTATAAACGGTAACAGAGGTAAGTAGTGGGTCGTGATTAAACCAGGGGCACTAAAGGATACTCCAATAACTATGTTTAGAACCACTATAGCGACCGCAGTTATCACTTCAGATATATACATCAAGTAATACTCACTACGTAAAGTATTAAAACCACAACTCTATGTGGGGCTGAGAGACGGTAGCCCTAGACTCTACTTTAGGGAGGAGTTAAGAGCTTTCTAGGTTGAGTAGTTAAGTATGCTAACCTTAGTTCATCACGATATTTTCTCGTAACGCTACCCAGTTTTAGCTCTAGGTGTCATATTCGGGCTAGAAAAGTGGAGCCGCGGCCGGGATTTGAACCCGGGACCTCCGCCTTACCAGGGCGGCGCTCCACCATGCTGAGCTACCGCGGCCCCTAATACTGTTGTGGATAGATTTAAATTGCTTAGTAAGGTCCACAGTATCAGAATTATTATGCTATTTAGCGAAGGGGTCTACTAATGTATCGCATGGACAGACTCTAGCTAGTGCCCTTAATACACTATGAGTATTAAAGCATTAAACAGTGGTTGTAGGAAGTCTCTATTGATCAGCGAGGTTCAACTCGATATGGTTTTAAGTTCTACGTGCTTTTAAGCTCAACAGTATAAATGGGTTGGGCATACGGGAGTAGTACTAGCCCTAGATGGTCTACCTGACGCATGTAGAGAACTAGAGTGTTTAGGTAGACTAATTTCGATGTTTGATGGAGTTAAAGTAGGTCTACCCTTACTTCTCAAGAAAGGAACAGAGCTACTAAGAGACATAGCTAAGCTAGCTCGGAGAGCCGACGTTCTGGGAGTTGCCGACTTTAAGCTTGCTGATATTGGGGATGTTATGAGCAGCTCCATTGAAGCAATAGCGGAACTAGGTTATAGTATAGCTATAGTTCACGCATTTGTAGGTGTTCGAGGTGGTTTAGAAGCCTTAGTAGATAAGGCGTCGAAGCTGGGTGTTAACGTAGCTCTCCTAATTTCGATGAGCCACGAAGGATCTAAGGAGTTTTACGATAAACACTTTAGTGAGTTCCTGAAGATAGCTAGAGAGCTCAATGTTTGGGGCGTCGTCGTTCCAGCAACTAGACCGCGCCTCGTAAGTGAAGCAAGAGCCGCACTCGGAAGCTCTACTAAGATTCTTTCACCTGGTGTCGGTGCTCAAGGAGCTAAATACGGGACCGCCATATGTCATGGGGCAAACTACGAAATAGTTGGTAGGTCTGTAGTTAGAGCTCCCGATCCACTCAGAGTTGCCAGAGAAGTTATAAGCGAAGTAGAGAAAGAGGTGAGATCTTGCCGCACGAGCTCTGTCTAGAGGCTGTGAAATTAGGGTTAGTGAAGTTTGGTAAGTTCAAGTTGTCGTCGGGTATAGAGTCCTATTACTACATAAACTTTAAGGAAGCCACTATGGTACCAAGCTACATTAAGAGAGCAGCATACGAAATAGGGTTAATGGTGCGAAAAGAAAACGTTGACGCACTCGTTGGAGTTGCTGTAGCTGGAGCACTAATAGCCTCGTACGTGGGAGCCCTATTCGATATGCCGGTAACTTTCGTTAGAAGTGAGCCGAAAAACCATGGTTTAGGGAGAGAGGTTGAGGGAGATGTAAGAAATTTGAGAGTCGCTATAGTTGACGATGTCTTAACTACTGGAGGCACTATAAGGAGAGCGTATGAAGCCCTCACAGGCTCTGGAGCCATCCCGGTGCTAGCTGCTGTAGCCTTTAATAGGCAACAGGGCGGTGGAAAGCTCGTGAAAAACTTAGGGTTAAAGCTGGTATCTCTTTGTGATATAGCTAGTTTAGCTAGTGAGGCACTAAAGAGGAATTTAATCATTAAAGAGCAATACGACTTAATAATGTCTCAGGTAGTTGAAGATTGAGCTACGTACCGTCGAAAGTGGTATCCAACGAGCAAGTTTATGGAAATTATTATATTCTGGTTGTCAAAACTCTTCGCAAGCTCAGAAAGACGCCACTACCGCCGCAGTTCTCGATGGTTTGGGTTCCAGGAGTAGACTTGATACCACTGAGCTATGCCTACTACGAGAACGGATTAGTTAAGTTCTTCTACAAGGTTGTTGGTGAGGGCACTAAGAGCCTATCTCTCAGGAAGCCGGGAGATGTTATTGCTATTTCAGAGCCTGTAGGGCAGAGCTTTATAGAGATCGAGAAGCCTGCGTTCTTAGTGGGTGGCTCAGGCATAGCACCAGTGCTCTACTATACTAAATACCTCGAGAGTTTTAGTGGAATATGGGGTGTTAAGCATGGAGAGCTAGCTGAGGCTCTAATCACGAGGTTTCCAAAGCTAAAGGTTTTAGCAGTTGCTAGTGAGGACTGCACTTTCGGTTTCTGCGGTAAGCTC
>Ga0105163_1000121_pt1 | contig 48034 bp, 50 predicted proteins | sample JNZ110809AmetaG_FD_81531 | JGI IMG/M metagenome (GOLD analysis project Ga0105163, IMG submission 81531) | Hot spring microbial communities from Jinze hot spring, China to study Microbial Dark Matter (Phase II) - JNZ 110809A | ecosystem: Environmental > Aquatic > Thermal springs > Hot (42-90C) >... | reverse complement strand
TCTCAACCTACATACTGCCCATGCTCCTCATCATGATAGCAGTCCTCATAGCCACAGCCATAGTCGTCGGCAGAAGAAGACAACCACAGCCACAGCAACCCACCTTCTAAACATCCACATTTTTTTCACAGCCATTCGATAAAACCGTTGAACAGGCTTCACCGGAAACATATTTTTAAATGGTGGATGAGGAAAAGATGCCGGGGATGGCTGAGAGAGTTAAGCGGCTTGTCGACGCCGTGTATGAGCTGGTTTCGCGGCCTGGGTTCCAGGAACTGATGGCATGGGTTGCGGTGGTTGTCTCGAGTGTTGTGTTGGCGGGTGTTGTGTATAACGTTGCTTCCCGTGTGGTTATTGGTGTAGCGTTTATCGGCGACTCTGTCCGGGTGTTTTACCCTGATACGCGGGTTCAGACGGTTGCTGAGATGATGGTTGTCGCCACCTTCTACATCCTCGGCTTCGTCGGACTTTTGCTATACGGCGTGGCTTTCAGCAAACGATTCAGCCCTAGAGCCTCCCGCTACATGCTGCTCTTCAGCACCCTGCTCATCACGCTCGCAGCTCTCGGACTAATCGGCGGATACCTATCAAAAACGTAGAACCTCCACCCCCTTCTCCACAACCTTGAAATAGATTTTCTGAGCCACAGGCTTCTCCTGCATAACCACCGAAGCCTCGCGCCCCCGCTGAACCTTCGCAACCACGTCAGACCAATAGGTAACTATCCGGGCAGCGACAGGCTCCTGCGCATCGATGGCTGGAATAGAGTGGACAAGACCCACCAAGACAACCGAGATTTTCCTCGCGATTGCAAGGCTTTTCAGCAAAGCGGCTTGCAGGGAAAGGGCCCTGTATATGGGGAGGTCTGTTGATGGTTTTCCGCTGAGCTCGAGCTTGTGTAGGTAGGTGAAGTCGTCGCAGACTATCAGCGAAGCATCCGAGGGCGGGAAGTCGTGGACGTTGAGCATTGTTTCGAATTGTTCGTGAAATGTTCGGGGCTGGCTGATGTAGAGCTGGTTAAGCCTCTCAACGGGGAAAATCTGTCTAAGACGCGCTGGGTGGAGACGTGCTCCACAATCTATCCAGACAACCTTTCCACCTTTCTCAGCTATCTTAGCAGCCGCTGAGAGAAGCAACGCTGTCTTACCTGACTTCTCCTCACCATACAGCAGATAAGATGCTGTGGGCTTGAAGCCGGCTGTGAAAAAATCTCTGATGCCTGCCGCCGTCACCGTCTCGGAAAATGGTTGGACAAGTTATAGGCTTAACTTTTTATGGCGCTGGATTTTCTGGGCGGTAGCTGGGTGGACTGACGATGCGGCGGATTCTCCGGTTCAAGCCCATGTATCTCGACCTTATTCTCAAGGGCTTGAAGACATCAACCATCAGGCCCGGAGACGGCGGCGAGTATGCCAGGGAGCTGATTCTAACAGATGGAAACCGCAGAATAGCCGCTGAGCTGCTCGCCGTCGAGGTCATGACACTCCGAGAAGCCGTAAACACACGATATCAGCTGGAGGGATACAGCTCACCCGAGGAACTCTACCAAAGCATCAAAAAAATCTACAACAGCCTCGGCCCAGACGACCCCGTAACCATCATCCACTTCATCCCAAAAACATAAAAAACCTGCCAAACATAGAAACAAAACAGGCGGCCGTAGTCTAGCCAGGTAGGACGGCGGGGCCCCGGCCCGCAGGTCCCGGGTTCAAATCCCGGCGGCCGCAACTTAGCGAGTGTTCACCGTAGCCCAGCTTCAGCTTTCAACCTATAGTCTAAACTCTGCACTTCATGCAGTTTCCTCACCTGCGATACCTTGAGAACCCGGATAACAGGTTTTATCTCGTGAAACGCGCCCTCCAGATACCTCATAACCTCATCATATCTATCCTCCTTCACGACTAGGTAGATGTTGCTGTTCCAGATATCATATGCGTGTTTGAGCTTTGTGAGGGCTTGATGCAGATTGCCACCTATGTGAACTTCGAAAACAAATGTTGGAACACTGGCGGCCACACGTCTCCAAACCACATCCAACCTTTCTGAGATATCTGGCATCCGATACTCCACATCCACGATATAGTTACTGAGCCGTCCAAGTTCGGCGACGAGGCTCTTCACCTCGTCATGCTCAGAAACAGGTTTCTCAACAACTTTCACAGATGTTCTCCACCTGCTACTTATCTCATCCATTATCTGCTGGACCAGTGATTGGTCGGTGACGATGCTTATCCCAACTATCGTCCTTTTCCCAAGTTTCGCCCTGACGGCTTCTCTCACCCAGTCAGGCCTTGGGAGAACATAGCCAACTTCGAACTCAATCCTGTAGGGCCATATGACCCTGTTTTGTTTAATCTCCTCGGCCCAGAAGGGCTTATCCTGTTTAAACTTCCCCTTAACTTTACCATACCCTATGACTCCCTTCACAGGAGATTTACAGTAGAAAAGAAGTAGATCGTCTCTGGCCACTCTCTCCCATCTTGTCTTTAACTTCTCGGTGACACCCCATAACGAGGCGGTGAGAGCTCTCTCCCAATTCTCGGCGCTTCCCGTAAGAACCCAGGTTTCCACATTATTCATCCAGCCTTGACGCAGATAAGTCTTCATAATAGGTTTATGACGGTGATGCGGAGTCTCTTCAGCTCAACCCCCTCCCATTCAATCCTTCTAATCCAGTAAGAGGAAATTGGGAGAGTTAATGCTTGAATTTGCGGGGGGTGGGATTTGAACCCACGAACCCCTTCGGGACAGGAGCCTCAGTCCTGCGCCGTTGACCAGGCTTGGCGACCCCCGCTGTTTTGAAGGGAGTGTTCTCGGTATTTGTGTTTTATCGGGGGAGGATGAGTATGATCTGCGGGTTTTCGAGGAGTTTGAGATGTGAGGAGGGTGTTGCTGATGCGTCTACGCCGTATACCGCGGTGGCCGATGTGATGTTCTGCTCGCCTTCGCCGGTCAGCCATTCGCGCTCGGTTGGGGATTTGTCGACGTATCCATACCATTTGACTATCTTTGCGTCGACGCCGCGGATTAGTGAGAGGATGTTATCGGGTGGCAGAGGGTCTCTGAAGACGACGTAGCCTGTTACGGGTGTGTTGGGTGAGCTTGATTGTCTCTGCTGTATCCACGCCGCCTCGGCTCTCCATTCGCGGCCATATCCTATTCGACCTCTCAGCCCCGTCGCATATATGGTGCCGTCTGGGTCAATCTCGAGGTTGAGTTCGGGCAGTGCGTTGGTGGGGTAGGGCTGTAGCGATGCGGGGCCATTTGTCGAGACGCCTGTGTCGGGGTTGTATATGCTTCCGTGGCATGGGCACTGGAACTGCCTTTTCTCGGGGAAGTAGTCGTAGAGGCACCAGAGATGTACGCAGACTTTGCTGTATGCTTTGAGGTCTCCGGATGGGAGGTGGACGAGTATGTATTGTCTGAAGGGGTCCGAGTCCACGGTTGGGTCGCCTGTTGCGGGGAACGGGAAAGTAAGCTTTGAGTTGACGGGAAAATCTTTCAGGTTGATAAGCCTCTGCCTAATCTGTCCAGATGTTGCCTCGGGCCTATACAGATAGCCTCCCCATGAGAGGAAAGGCGCGAGAGTGACGAGAAGCGAGGAGCCCAGCGCAGCCTTCAGGAGAGTTCTACGGCGCTCCGCCATGAGTTTGAAAGCCATCGCCGAGCTATTAAACCTCAACATCTTCAAAGCCTTTTTCCAAAATGCTCTGCTCAACTGGTTAGTAAGCTCACTGTCAATATGGTGAAGACGAAGGCTGTTATGAGAATGTATTTGATGTCGCGTTTGGCTATGAAGTAGATTAGCGAGGCCAGCGCTCTGATGTAGGGTGTTAGCATGAGCGCGGCTACGCCTATCGCCATAACGCCTGCCACACCGCTCTTGGGTAGGTGAAGCAGATAGTCGAAGAAGCTCTTCGAGGATACTCTGTATTCGTCGCTGAGAGCTAAAGCTGAGCCGTTGCTCAAATAATATGATGCGAGGGCCCATGTTGTCACGGCTAGGCTGGCGGCGACGCCGGTGACAAGTATCCAGCTAATAATCATGTCCAGTTTCTCGTAACGGCTCAAGCCAGTATCCCCCGCAGAAGCATCTGCACAAAGAGAACAAAAACAACAGCTAGGAAAAACAGCCGCGTTACTCTGTTGCTGATATGTCCGAGGATGCGGGAGCCCACGACCGCTCCCGAGGTTGTGCCGAGAACCATCGGCGCGGCGAGAGTCAGGTACAGTAGCCCCGAGCTGAAGTATACGCTGGCCCCCGCTAATGCTGTCATGCCTATGATGAAGGTGCTGGTGGCTGATGAGACTTTGGACGGCATCCGCATGACCAGCTCGTGGACGGCTACTTTGAAGGCTCCGGCGCCTATGCCCAGCATCCCAGCCGCGACGCCGGCGATAAACATTCCGCCTCCCGCTGCAATAGGCCGGGTAAGCTTGTAGGACACTTCTCTGCCCAGCTTGTGGTCGTAGTAGGCGCCCTCGAGGCCCAGCCATCGAGCGGCCCTGTCCTGGTTCACGTTTGTCGGAAGCTCTTCACCCAAGTGACGTCTGATGCCGATGAAGGATGTGAGAAGAAACCCTGCGAAGAGAAAGTAGAGAAGCCGCGCCGAGACGTAGATTGTTATGATGGCGCCGATTATCGCTCCCACTATCGTGAACATCTCGAGAAACATTGCAGCCTTTACGTTGGATAATCCGCCGCGGACATATGAAGCAGCGGCGCCGCTCGAGGTGGCTATGATGGAGACTATGCCGGCCGCGATGGCGTATTTTATCGGCACGCCGGCCAAGGTTAGAAGAGGCGTGGTTATGCTGGCTCCTCCCAGCCCCGTGATAGAGCCAACCAGCCCAGCCAGAAACGAGATTACTAACACAGTTAGGAGGTCTACCATGCAGCTGTGTGAATTGCTGTCTTATTTTGCTCTTTGTGGATTGGTTTTTTGTTGATGTTTGTTGTGTTGTTTTGTCTTTTTGACGGTTATTATGGTTAAATATTGCTTTTTTGTCAGAAGATAACCACAACGGGGTGATGGGTGGACGGCGAAGCTCGTTGCTGATTACTTGCCTGTGCCGAGGCAGGATGGGCCCGAGTTCTGGAACAGTACGAGGATTGAGCATATCAGGCAGCTGGCCCGGTTCGGCGAGCCTGTCTGGGTGTGGGACAGGGCCAAATATTCTTCGCGCCGTCTTCTCGATAGGCTGTTTTTCAGGGCCGAGCTCGAGGAAGATGTGAGCGGTTCACTCGCGTCTGCGGAGGAGATAGATACATCGGTCTCCATGGCTGGCGGCGAAATCTCTCTCACCACACCCATCTACCTCGGCGACATGAGCTTCGGAGCCCTCAGCGGCGTCCCCAACATAGCCCTCGCACGTGCCGCGGATTTAACGGGTATACTCACGGGCACGGGTGAAGGCGGTCTCCACCCCGAGGTGAGGAAATGTAGACGAATTACTGTGCAGTGGGCCTCCGCCCGCTTCGGCGTGGACATCGACGTTCTCAACACCGGTATGGGTATAGTTATCAAGATTGGGCAGGGTGCGAAGCCAGGCATAGGAGGCCACCTGCCGGGAGTGAAGGTGTCGCGTCTCATCTCCGAGACAAGACGCATACCCGTAGGCGTCGACGCCATCTCTCCAGCACCCCACCACGACATCTACTCCATCGAAGACCTCGGCCAACGGATTATGGCGCTGAAGGAGGCCACGGGCAAACCTGTTTTCGTCAAGGTCGGTGTGACGAACTACATCGGCTACATCGCATGCGGTGTTGCACGGATGGGTGCTGATGGGATTATCATGGATGGTCAGGGTGCGGGGACCGGTGCGGCGCCCGAGGTTGTGAGGAATAATGTTGGGCTGCCTGTTGAGATAGCTGTTCCAGTGGTTGACGAGATGCTTAGGCGCGAGGGTTTGCGTGAAGGGTTCTCCGTGGTTGCGGCGGGGCGTGTGAGCAGCGCCGAGGACACAGCTAAGCTGATAGCGTTGGGCGCGGACCTCGTCTCGCTGGGCACAGCCTCGCTGATTGCGATGGGCTGCATCATGGTGCACAAGTGCCACCTCGGCTTTTGCCCCGCGGTGCTGACCAACAAAATCGAAGAAAACCCGGTTAAGCTGCTTTCCCTTGAAACGGCGACCAAATGGGTTGTGAACATGGTTAAAGGCTGGACAGCGGAGCTGAAGCTTATACTCGAGAGGCTCGGTGTGGAAAGCGTAAGAGAGCTGTGTGGACGGAGAGATTTGCTGGTGGCCCGTGGCGTCGAGCCGAGCCAGCTGAGCGTCATGGGGGTGAAGACATCTGCTTAGAGGATGGACACCGGCCCGTATCAAGCATCTGCAGGAGATGGCGGGCGTTGTTGGCAGGCAGCCGGCGGAGCCGCCGATAGTGAGCATGGGCAGCACAGGCCCTCCCTATGTGGAGGAACCATTCTTCATACGCGACCACATAGTCATAGACGGCGCGCAGGTGACTAGGCCGAGTATCGACCCCTACCGCGAACCCGTCGAATCACATGTCTATCTCTGCGGAGGCAGGCTCAGGCTTTCGATGCCTGTTGTCGTGAAGCTCGGACACCATCTATCAAACAGCTTCAGAGAAGGTGTTGTAAGAGCGTGCTACTGCATGGGTGTGTTGGTGATGATTGACAACCCCACGGGTCTCGAAAAATATGGAGAAGGCCTTCTCACAGAGCCGGCATACGTTGGCGACGGAGTTTACGCAGGCTATTATGGTGAGCCAAGTCGATGCCGAGAATCTGGTAAACCTTTTTTCGCCCATGTAGGGGCTTCGACGGATTTTTTGTGGCTTGGGCCTGTTTTGGAGCATGTTTCGGGGATTGTTGTTGACGAGGATTTGGGCGGAGTCGATGATGTTGAGGTTGTTGTATCGTTGTTGGACCGGGAGCTTCGGAGGCATGGTGTACGCAATTCTGTGAGCTTGGTAGCCGGTGGATGGAGCGTGAGAGGAGCCGACGACGTGTTCAAGCTCGTGGCCCTCGGAGCCGACGCGGTAATGCTCTCCACATGCGTCGAAAAAACCCTCGAACCACTTCTCACACATGATACTTCACATGTGCGGGAGAAGATGGAGAACCTTCTCCTCGGCCTTCAAAGGGAAATTAAGCTGCTCGCGGGAGCGGCCGGCGTCTCCAACATCTTCAACACCATAGTGGGCAACAGGGAGCTGCTTAGAGCTGTCGAGCTGCCTCGAGACATAAGAGCACTTCTCAGCATCAAGTTGGCCGGCGAGGGATAGGGATGGAGACGAGGCGGGAAATAGCTGCATGCGGAATACTTGGCGTGCTTCGTAGATGGGGCGCTGAGAAGGTGAAAGCTGACGAGGCGGTCTCATCTATTGAATGCGTACGTTTCCGCGGCAGCAGATATGGCGCAGGCTTCGCCGCCTACAACCTCGACGGTAGCAACGGCATGCATAAGCTCAAGATATTCATCGACTCGGAAAACACTCTTTCGCATGTTAAGAAGACCCTCAAGACACGTGTTGACGGAGGTTTCTATGAGCTGGGCTTCGACAGTTTTTCAACAAGTAGGTTCGCCTCGTGGAGCGCTTACGTGGAGACGTCTGAGGAAGCGTTGAGGAAACTTGTTGACAGCATTAACTACGAGCTTTTCAACGCGGGGATGCGTGGAAGAGTTTATTCATGGGGCAGGTATGTCGAGGTCTTCAAGGGGGTCGGATACCCTGTCGACGTCTCCAACATGTATGGATTGATGGAGAAAAATCTTGAAGCGGATATGTGGATAGCTCATACACGCCAGCCCACCAACTCTCCAGGCGTTTACCCCATATGGTCGCATCCATTCGCGAGCCAGGAATGGGCGATAGCGCACAACGGAGACATCAGTAGCTTCGGAGCAAACATGGAGTTCATCAGGTTCCGCGGCTACAGAAGCTTCGTCGGCACAGACAGCGAACTCATAGCCTATCTCCTCGACTACCTCACCAACATACAGCGTCTACCACTTCTCCAAGCGGCTCAGCTACTCGTAAACGGTTTTGAAGACGACCTCGACAGAGTGGATGAATATGTTCGATGGCGTGGCACAGGCCTCGACGGCCCATTCAGCGTGGTAGCAGGATACTGCGACGGCGAAGACGTCTACATGCTGGCTTTGGCTGACAGGTCAAAATTTAGGCCCCTCGTCGTCGGCTACGATGAGAAGAGAATCTACGTGGCGAGCGAGGAGGCGGAGATACGGCAGCTCTCCTCGGATGCCGTGGTCTGGCCCGTCAAACCCGGGGGAATATTTCTCGCATCTATGAAAAGAGGTGTTGTTCTGGCGGGGAGGGAAAACATACGCCACTATCAGCCGAGGACGGTGAAGCCAAGGCCGGTGAACATGGCTGTAGACGCCGCCGGCCTCGACTATAGACGCGTCAACAAAATGGTCGCAGAAGCTTTCGCAAAAGGCGTGGAGAAGGTGGATGTGGTTAACGTAAACGGCCACCGCTATCTCGGTGTCAACGTGCCTCCGGGCCGTTCCCTCAACATCTACGGCACCGCGGGAAACTGTTTGGCCAACTTCAACAAAGGAGGCTTCATAACCGTTTACGGGAACGCGGAGGACGATGTAGCTGACGCGATGTATGGCGGCCGAGTCGTAATACATGGGAACGCGGGAGATGTTTTGGCGCAGGCTTTCCAAGCCGGTGAAATCTTTGTCAGGGGAAGCGCGGGCAACAGGGTGGCTATCCAGATGCGAGAGTTCCGAGAAAACAAGCCTGTTCTGGTAGTTGGTGGGAGGGTGGATGATTATCTCGGCGAATACATGGCCGGCGGAGTTGTCGCGGTTCTGGGGGTGGACAGCCTCGACAGCGACGAATGCTTGGTTGGGCGATACGTGGCGACGGGAATGGTCGGCGGCGTCATCTACGTCAGAGGACGTGTGGACATGTGGCGGATAGGGCTGCAGCCCCCGAGAGAAGACGTCAAAAGATATCTCCGCGGCCTCCTGCTCGAAGGCCAAATAGACCAACCAACATACACAAAACTCATCACACTCGAGAAAATAACCATCCAAGACCTCCGCGAAAACCTTCCACCCGAACCCTTCAAACGCATATCAAAACTCTACACCTCAAAATACTACAGGGAACATCTTGTGTCCTATCGCAGGCTCGGCGAAACAGATTTGAAGCTGCTTGGCAACGCTCTCCAAAGTTTCTGCAGAGAGTTTGGCCTTGGCAGCGATGTTTACGAGCGGTTGCTCGAGGAGAAATACACCGTGATAAGTGTTGATGGCGGGTTTTCTGACATGTCGCCCGAGGAGGGCTAAACCTCGAGGAGTTTGGCCAACGCCTCGACGGTTGTTATGCCGAAGCGCTTGAGCACACGTAGCCGCCTATGATAGCTTTCGTCAACCTCGTAACCCATCTGCCTAAGCAGCCGAGAAACCCTCTTCACGTTCTTCATCCCCTCGCTGTCAAAATCGAGAAGCAGAATAATTTTACGCGGCCTCGGCATCCTCTCCACTTCTTCACGAAACCTGCTAACATACACAATTTTTGCACGAACGCCCGCGAGGCGTAGAGCCTTCTCATCCCTCACACCCTCCACAAGAACAACAACGTCTTCGACTGCTTCGGCTACAAGGTTTTCGAGTGTTTTTCGAAATTCTTCGTAGTGAATTTCATCAACCATGTTGAGACGCCGTCCGACAACATGCTCATCAAATGATTATTTTATTGTTTCTAACTTTTAGAAATTGTAACTTTTTGCACATGAGTTGGCCAAAAATGGCGGCAAAAACGCGTGTTGATACATACGAGCGTATTACCTTTAGTTATAACCAGCTCAGACAACAGCACGGAGCAAATGGAGGTGATAGGTGGGAGATGAAAGTTGTAACGGTGCATCTGCCCGAGCCATATCTACAGGCGATAGACGAGCTGGTGAAACGCAGGCTGTATCCCAACCGAGCCGAGGCCATACGCATGGCCCTGAGAGACTTCATCCGCACGGAGGTCCAGATAAGTGAGTAGCGTAGAAGACCTTGTCCAGACCACAGAGGAGATAAGAATCAAGCTAATCGGAGTAGGCGGAGCAGGCTGCAACACAGTCAACAGACTCAACTCCCTCGGTCTCACAGGAGTCTACACCATAGCCGCAAACACGGACCTGCAGCATCTCGACATGGTTAGAGCCGACAAGAAAATTCTACTCGGCAAATCAGTCACACGGCTTCGTGGAGCAGGAGGAGACCCGGTCCGTGGAAGAAAAGCCGCTGAAGAATCTGAGGAGGAGATACGCAGGGCCCTCGAGGGAGCGGACATTGTCTTCCTCGCGGCAGGTCTTGGAGGAGGAACAGGAACAGGAGCGGCACCGGTCGTCGCACGCATAGCCCGTGAAGAAGGCGCGACAGTGGTCGGCGTCGTCTCTCTCCCGTTTGTCTTCGAGGGGATGGTGAGAAAAAGAATCGCGCAGGCCGGGCTCGAGGAGTTGAAAAACTACACCAATACATCGGTCGTCGTCGATAACAACAAGCTCCTCGACCTCTATCCGCAGCACAACCTACGGAGAGCCTTCAGCCTCGCCGACGAGGTCATCAGCAACATGATACAGAGCATAACAGAATCAATCGCCAAGCCAGGGCTGATAAACATCGACTACGAAGACTTCAAAACAGTGGTCAGCCGAGGCAAACTCGCATCACTTGGAATAGGCCGCTCCTCAACACCCAACAGAGCAGAGGAAGCCACCTTTAACGCTCTCCAGTCCCCGCTACTCGACGCATCCTACGAAGGCCTCTCAGGAGCCATAGTCCATGTCTGCGGAGGAGAGGACATGCAGCTCGCGGAAGCGGCGAGGCCGGCGGAGATTATCTCAGAGCTGATGGGTGAAGATGGGCTGGTGATATGGGGTGCGCGGATAGACGAAACCTTCAGCTCCTCGATGCAGGTCTCACTAATACTCACCGGCCTCTCCTCAACCGAGCAAATAGTCGAGATCAACGAGATAACACCCACCAGCGTCGACCAGCGAATCGGCGAAGAAAACGGTGAAGAAATAGATAAGATACTGGAGCAGCTGGGAATCAAGCCCGTCTCCCAGCTCCCCTAAAAACAAAAAACCCCCTTTTTATCATTTTATCTTCTGTTGAAGAGAAGGGTTGAGCAGAGTGTTTTAGGGCTTCTGGCGAGTCGCCGCTCTATTCGTCGTTTCCGCAAATCGTCGATGAGTGAGGAGGTTCTCGGCATGATTGTGGAGAGTGGGCAGTCGGCTCCATCCTATTTCCAAGCCTATTCAATCATATGGCTTAGGTCTGACAGGCTGGTTGAAGCCGTTTACGATGTCTGCGGCTCAGAGTCTATCAAACAGGCCTCCGCCGTTCTCCTCATATGTCTGGACTTCAACAGGTTATCTGTTTTCGCGGAAACCGTTTCTCCGGAGCATTTCCTCAAGCTCGACACATACCCAGCGGAGACGCTGTTGTCAGTTTTCGAGCTGGGGCTGGTTGTCGAAAATATGGTCATAGCGTCAGAGGCCCTTGGCTACGGCACCTTGCTGCTCGACTGCGGCATATACGAGTGCGAGAGATTATCGGCCCTATTGAAGCTGCCGACCGGAGTGATTCCCATGATTCTTCTCTTGATAGGTGAAAAAGATGAAACACCTCCGCCGAGGCCACGCTGGCCGCTTCAAAACATTCTCCACATCGACGGCTACAAACCCGTCACAGTCGAAGAAGCGCGAAAATACATCGAGAACGCCGACCAAATCCTCTCAACCGAAAACTATCTCAAAAAATATGCAAACTTCTCCGGAACCTATCCCGAATACCTCGCAGAGCAGCTCCGCGCAGACAAGGAAATCAAACAGTCATACGCAGCGCTTTCAGCCTTTCTGAGAAAACAGGGGATAAAAGTTTAGCATCACCGTTTAAATTCCTCGCAGACCCAGACACGGCGATGAGCTTAGAGGAGGAGGTCTTATCCATTCTCTCCGAATATGTGGAGCCTATAGAGAAGGCTGTTGAAAAGCTCACACCAAAAATTTTTGATACAGGTTTTCTTGTGAAAGAGTTCGGTGAACCTGTTTACCGCTACAGCCCCGAGTCGTTTACCGAGGGGCTGGCTAAACCGTTTTGGGAGCTTTTCAGGAGAGGCGGCAAGAGATGGCGGCCGGCTCTGACGGTGATAGCTTATGAGGCTCTGGGCGGCGGCGACCCAGGCATCTACACCCTGGCAGCCGTTCCCGAAATCATCCACAACGCCACCCTGATAGTTGACGACGTCGAAGACGGAAGCCTCATGAGAAGAGGAGAGCCATGCATCCACCGCATCTACGGCATAGACATCGCCATCAACGCAGGCAACGCCTACTACTACATCCCGGTATACATAGCCGCGAAAAAGCTGCCCAAAAACATGGCCACGCTCTTTCTCGAGAAATATCTCGAGACGATGACCAAGCTCAGCCTCGGCCAAACAATGGACATCGTCTGGCACAGAGGCCTCTTCACAGACATCACCGAGGAACATTATCTCCAGATGGCCGCTTTCAAGACAGGTGCTTTGTCAAGGTTCGCCGTCGAGCTTGCAGCCATATACGCCGGACGCGAAGACCTTCTCGAAGAGCTTGGACGCTTCGGCGAAGCTGTTGGAACAGCTTTCCAGATACAGGATGATTACCTCAACATCTTCGGCGACGAGGCGAGATACGGCAAGGAGATAGGCGGCGACATAACCGAGGGCAAATACACTCTGATGACGGTGTATGCCCTGACACATCTCTCATCCGAAAAAGCGAAAAGACTCAGACAGATACTTCACAGCCACACATCCGACAAACAAGAGCTCACAGAAGCAATCAACCTCATCAGAGAATCGGGCGCAGACAAATATGCGCGGGAGGTTATGAGGCGAAGCGTTCACGAGGCATGGAACAGAGTTGAACCGCTTCTATCCCAGACACCTGCCAAAACAAAACTCAAAAAACTCGCCACATTCCTCATCGAAAGAACCCTCTAAAAACACATAAGCAAGCCGCGACAACTAGAGCTGTGAGCGTTAAGATAGAGGTTGTTAGTGTTGAGATTCCCGAGGGCTGCAACGTGGTTTTCGGCGTCTCCCACTTCATCAAAACCGTCGAAGACATTTACGAGGCGGTTGTTAACACGGTTCCCGGGGCCAAGTTTGGGCTGGCGTTTATGGAGGCGAGCGGAGAATGCCTCGTCCGCCATGAGGGAACAGACCCGGAGCTGCGGAAACACGCCGCCGAAACCATGCTCAAGATAGGATGCGGCCACACCTTCATCCTCTTCATCAAGGGATTCTACCCCATCAACATCATGCAACGTCTCAAAGACGTGCCCGAGGTATGCACAATCCTCGCCGCTACAGCCAACCCCCTCCAGATAATAGTCGCCGAGACGGAGCAGGGCCGCGGCGTCCTCGGAGTAGTCGACGGCCACAAACCAAAAGGCATAGAAACCGAGCAGCACATCGAGGCCCGCAAACAATTCCTCAGAAAAATAGGATACAAGCTATAGCTTTGACTTGATTTTCTTCAACAGCCGCCTGTAAAGCCGCATGTCATCGAATATCCATGAGTTTATGCCGCTTATTTTCACGGGCTCGGTCTCCAGCACCTCCCTAACCTCCTCCTCTGTGAAGGTTCTGATGTAGTGGTCGGGGTTTTTGAGGAGAAGAATACGCCGATACTCAATTTCATGGAGACGCGTTATGGGCGTGCCTGGTGTTTTCTCCAGCTGGTCAAGTAGATGCCGGATGTCGTCGAGGTTTATGTTGCTTTGCTTCCCCCTTCTCATCCACTCTTTGACACAGGCGGTGAACATGCCCACAACATCGTCAACATAGGGCCTGCCGTCGTTGTAGTAGAGCAGAACAATCGGATGGTTAAGCCAGCCGCGCAACCCATCTCGGAGAATACCGGCCTTCCGTAGAAAAACATTCAGAACCTGCTTAGCCTCTACACGCTGTTTACCGAGCCGTAGGTCATCAAGCACCGCTGCAGACTTGACCCAATCCACGTATGGCCTAAAAATCTGCATAACCGGTTCTCTAAAACTTCGGGAAAAACGGGATGATTTTGTGGTTGACGAGCCCGAGCCATAGAAGCCCGCCCAAGGATGTGTTGATGTATGGAAGAAGCCAGTAAACACGGTTTATGTCGAGCCCAAAAACCAGAACAGATATCGGCACCATGGGATAGACTAGTGCCAGAAAGCTTAGAGGATGAAATCCTGTGAGGATGATGGCGAGATATGCGAGTCCTGTCCAGAAAACCGTCACAAGCATCAGCGCGTTTTTTCTGCCAATAACGACCGGCGTTGTTTTGATTCCGGCTGCTCGGTCAAACTCTATGTCGGGAACCGCTGAGAAGATATGCATGGCTGATATATGCAGGAACCCTGCCAAGAGTATGAGCGGCTCGGGAAGACGGCCTGAGGCTATGTAGTGGCCGAAAACACCTGGCATAATGTAGAGATAGTTCGAGGCGAAGTCGAGAAAGGGTTTACTCTTAAAACGCACTGGGGGCGCGCTGTAGAAAATCGACAGAAACAGAAATCCGCCAAACAGTAGACGCGCCACATTATCCTGAATAAGCATCAACGCAAAGCTTACACCAAGCACACCGAAAAGCAGCCTCCGCAGCCTAACCCTATCCTCACCCACCACACGCATCTCCTTAGAACTCTTCTTCGGATTCAGAACATCCGTCTCGACATCGAAATAGTCATTCACACCATATATCAATATGTTGGCGGGGATGAAGAAGTAGATTAGGTAGATGTAGTATTCGGGTCGGAGAAAGTCGTTGAACTCCGAGGCGCCGAGTGTGTAGCCCACGACATAGGGCCCCGCGGCATATATCCAGAAGCGAAACCGCGAAACCTTAAGCACTTTCTGGACAGTTTCTAGGGCCACGCCAACCCACCGGGAAAAATTTTGTGCCGAAGAGCCATTACAAAATTGACGTGAGCCCCGTAAACCACTCTACGTTTTCTGGGCTTCACTTTTCGCAAAAAAACCAACGATGGACGTTTGTAAATTATTTTAGCCGTCCACTTGTACATGTCTGCCGCGGTTTTAATAGGTATCAAGTAACGGTACGGTATGTATCTGTAACCCTTTTCAGCAAACCGCTGCCACTCGAAATAACGCTCAATCTGCAGCCTGATGAACCGTGCGAAACTCTCCTGTTTTCCGCAGAAACTCGCCGGGTCAAAATCCTTAACTCCATACATGCGCAACTCCTCGTACGGTAGATACTGGCGACCCAGCTCATAATCCTCCCGAATGTCTCTAATGAAGTTGATGTACTGCATCGCCCGACCGAGAAACCTTGCGTAGATGTAGGACTCCTCAGGCAAATCAAGAATCTTAGCCATAAATAGGCCGACGACCTCGGCGGAACCATACATGTAGACGCAGAGCTCGTCGAGTGTGTAGTAAGTTTTCCGGTAGAGGTCTGACTCCATCGCGTCGAGAAAGGCGGTTATCCATTCTTGCTCGAATTTCTTCCTGTTAGAAAGTTTTACGAACTCGTTGATGACGATGTCGGACGATTGATGCCCGGATGCGGCTCGCTCATACTCTTCTCTGAACGCATAGAATCCTTCTATATCCTGCGGAATAATGTCAACGTAGTTGTCTGCTTTACGCAGGAATGCGTAGAGCTTGAAAACGTCTTTTTTGATGTCTTCGGGGAAGAAGAGGGTGCTGTTAAAGTAGGTTGTGCTTCCTTTCTGGAACAGGTTGAACAAAGGTTTCTGGACACGCGGAGGCTTTGGAACAAGCATCTACATCAACTCCTTCCGCAGCTTGTTACGTACAATCTCCGCGGATATCAAAACCATCGGCACCCCTATGCCGGGATGAGTATACTGGCCGCTGTAGTAAAGATTTTTGACCTTTTTGCTTCTATGCCTGGGTCTCCAGAAAGCTGTTTGGCCAAGTGTATGGGCTAGGCCAAGCGCCGAGCCGCGGTATGCGTGGTAACGTGCTGAAAAATCTCTTATGCTGAACAATTGTTTGAAAACTATGTTTTCGCGGACTTTTTCGCCGGTTTTCTGCTCGAGGTCTTGCAGTATGTTGTTTAAGAGTGTTTCGCGTTTGCTGTCATCATCATCTATGCCGTGGGCGACCGGTATCAATATGAAGACCGCTTCTCCCCCGGCTGGTGCAGCTGTTTTATCTATCTTCGAGGGCACATGCACATAGTAGGAAGCGTATTCGGGCCATTTCGCGTAACGTTGGTCGAATATTTGCTGAAAGTTTTCACCCCAGTCTTTTTCAAGAAAAACGTTATGCGGAATAAGATTTTCAACCTTTTTGTCTAGTCCTATGTATGCGATGAGAGCGGATGGTGTGAACATTCGTTTGCTCCAGTAATCGACATCGTAGGTGCGGTGACGGGGTTCAAGAATCTTTGTCTCGAAAGATGCATAGTCAGCGTTAACGACGACGGCGTCCACCTTCATCGAAGAACCGTTCATGTAGATGCGTTCTGCTCTAGAGTTTCTAACCTCGATTTTACTGACCTCCTGGCCGAGGAGAAACTCTACATTTTCCTGCTTCGCTAATCTGTATAATGCGTTGACAACCTGTCTGATGCCATGCTCCGGCATATAGACACCTTGAACGAGTTTGACGTAGTTGAGTATGGCGTAGAACGCGGGTGCTTTGGAGGGTGGTGTCCCGATGAAACCAATTGAGTAGAGAAGCAGTTTACGGGCTTTGTCTGATTGAAACCATTTCTTGACATAGGATTCGACGGATTCGAAGATGTTTATCTTGATGCCTTGTGAAAGTATCTCCGGGTTGAGGAAGCTGAAAGGTGAGTCGAGGTCAAGGTAGAGGGTTTTTGATACGCTCTTGTAGAGTTCTTCGCATTTTGCTAGAAATCTACGCAGCTTTTCACCCCCGTTGGGTTCGAGGCTGTCGAATAAACTGATGTTCTCGTCAAGCTCAGCCGATATATCCACTTTGCCCCCGTCATCGAAGAAGACACGGTACCCCGGGTCAAGTTTCAGAAGATTGTAAAAGTCGGAGGTTTTCCTGCCAAAGTGGCTGTAGAAGCGGTCGAATATCTCCGGCATAAGATACCATGTGGGGCCCATGTCGAAGGTAAACCCGTCTCGGCTGAGTACTCCAGCTCTTCCACCGACGTTCTCGTTCTTCTCGACAATCGTCACCTCGTGACCATCTCTAGCCAGGAGAGCTGCGGCCGCTAGACCGCCTACTCCGGCGCCAACAACGACTATTCTCAACCTGACCCGACACGCGAGTTATTACTATAAAATCCTAACCCAGATACAAGTATTCATCAGAACGGGTATTGTCATCACCGGTCAGAAATACCCGCTCTCATCACGTTTGGAAAGTTTTTACACCTGTTTATAAATAAATTCTGCATAGTTTCCGCAGGGTTTGAGAAGTCTATTTAAAGGTAACAAATCAACATAAAAAAGCCAGCTAAACAACCATAACCCCCGGGTGAATAGACCCAAAATGCCTGATAAACATGAGCTGGTCCTTACCCGGCTTGTCCTAGATGTGCTGAAGCCCCATAAACCCGGCATGGTCGAATTTGCGCAGGCTTTGACAGGGCTCAAGGGTGTTACGAGGGTGGAGGTGTCAATTATCGAGGTAGACGCCGACACCGAAACAGTCAAGCTAACCATCGAGGGAAACAACATCAACTTCGAGCAAATCGCCAACACCGTCAAACAACTAGGCGCAGCAGTCCACAGCGTAGACCAAGTCACCTACTCACACCCCACCAAACAACAAACTTAAAAAACAAACCAAACAAACAATAAAACAGCCCCGTCGTCTAGCGGCCAAGGATGCGGGCCTTTGGAGCCCGCGACGTGGGTTCAAATCCCACCGGGGCTAGGGACCTATAACATGATGGTTGTTTATTCTATTCTCATCTCCGCTTAAAGCATGACGCCCTCTCTGCGTGAATACATGATGCAAAATTAAAAGCAATGGATTGTTTTACATTTTTGTGGATTTGGTGCTCGACCCGACGGCGGCTGTGCTCGCTATGGCCGTCCTGTTTCTGGTATTCTACATCGCGGGCTCTGTTTATGGCAAACGTCGTGTCGCGGGAATTGTCCGTGATTTTTCAGAGGCTGCTAAGGCTCGTGGAGGCCGTTTAACCGGGTCGCGTATAGGTGTATCAGCAGCCGTCGTCTCATGCAAGGATGTGGGCGGCTTCACCGACTTGTCCGCGGTGGTGACTATTCCTCCCTTCATGAACCCTCTCTCATATCTCGTGGCTAGGTTGATGGGGAGAAGAGAGCTAGTCATCTTAAGAGCCAAACACGCGAAGACGCCCACACGCTCTTACACGCTTGTGAGAAAAAACACTCCAGCCTACCGATACGCAAGCCGATGGGGAAAGATAGTTGGTGAAAAAGAAGGGTTCATGTTCTGCTCCCGTGAACAGAATCCGGACATTGATTTTCTGGAAAAACATGTATCCACTGTGGCCGGATTCGATGAACTGTACCTCGTATCAGTCAGCAGGTCGCTGCCCCATCTACAGGCCTATTTCTCCCCAAAAGGCCCCGAGGAAACAAAAGCGTTGTTGAATGTTCTAGAAAAGCTTATATAAAATGTATAGATATTTTATGCCGATGGTTTTCGATACACCTTTCGGCTTTACCATCGTTGGGTTGGTTGTTTTCCTCATAGCCTACAGCGTTTACAGCAAAATAATCGATAGAAAGGTCTGGAGCCCCGACAGGTCGAGGCCCACGCCAGCCCATGTCTATGCCGACGGCGTCGAATTCTTTCCGGTGGGAAGGTTTGTTCTCTACGGTTTTCAGTGGAACAGCATAGCCGCGCTCGGGCCAATAATCGGCCCCGGGACAGCGGCCCTAGCCTTTGGATGGCTTCCCGCGTTTCTATGGATTCTCTTCGCCGCCCTGTTGATCGGCTGGGTTCAAGACTACAGCGCCATGTTTCTGTCGGTGAGAAAAGAGGGCAGGTCCTTCGGGCCTCTTGCCTATGAGATGCTTGGGCCGACGCCGAGGAAACTGTTGCTCGGCTTCCTCCTCTTCTACCTACTTCTCATCAACGCCGCGTTCCTCTTCGTCGTCGCAACGGTGATGAACGCATTCCCAGGCTCCTTCTGGTCGCTGCTGGTCCTCGTCATAGCCGCTGTGATAACAGGCCACCTCCTGTTCAAGGTTAAGATGAACGTCGCGCCCGTGACGATACTCGCCGTGGTTCTTCAAGCCATAGGAATAGCGCTCGGCTCCACCGTGCTCGCGAACGTTCCACCACCTGGAACCTTCGTCTTCACACCGCCTCCTGAAGGTGTAGCCGCTGCAGCCAACCCATACACCTACTGGCTCATTCCCCTCGTCGCTATACTAGTCCTCGGCTCGCTGCTGCCGATGCCGCGTCTAATAACTCCGATGAACTACATCGCCTACTACTCGCTCATCCCCGCGGTCATCCTCCTAACAGTGGGAGCCCTCGTCTCACCTGCTACAGGAGTTAAGCTACAGGTTCCCGACTTCAGAGGCTGGGCCGAGGTGTTCACCGTCGGCCCCCTATGGCCAGCTCTATTTGTCACCATCGCCTGCGGAGCCATCTCGGGATGGCACAGCCTCATAAGCACAGGTCTAACCTCGAAGCAGATAGACGTCGAGACAGACATCAGACCAGTCGGCGCAGGCGCGATGATAACCGAAAACCTAGTAGGTCTCACGGCGCTGGCCGCATGGTCATCCATACCTCTGTTGACGGCCGCTGGTGGAGCATCTCCCGGCAACTTTGTTCTAGGTGCGACAACTTTGACATCTCCGCTGCTCGGTGGAGAAGCTGCGGCCCCGTTCCTCCGCATATTCTTCGCTAACTACATGGTCGGCATGGCTGTGACAATCCTCACAATATTGGGCAGGTTCTGGCGTGTGACGATGGCCGAGGTCTTCGGCGGAACACCATTATCCATACTCGGGAACAAGTTAATCGCATCGATTCTAGGCTTCGTCCTCCCGATAATCTTCGTGCTCACAGGCAGCTGGACCAACATCTGGCTCTACTTCGGCGGAACAAACCAGCTTCTCGCAGGCTTCGCCCTACTCATAGTAGGCCTCTTCCTCTACACGCAGAAAAGATTCCACTGGTATACAACCATCCCCGGAATCTTCATGATGGTGACCACACTAGCCGCCATAGCCTACCAGACCTATGTTTTCGCCGACGCAACCGTCGGAGCCAAACTTCTCCACCCAACTCAGAACATACTGAAAAACGCTGGCGGTATCTTGGCTGTGCAAGGCATCAACGGTTTCTCAACAGTGGTCGGCGCCATAATGTTCATCATAGGCTTGGCGATGGCTGTCTACTTTGTCAGAGGGTTCCGACGAGCCGCCAAAATAGAGGTAAAAGCATAAACACCCTAAAAAATTTTTTATAAGTAAAGTTTTTTTATTATGCGGGGTGTTGTATGGACGTGAGCGAGAAAAAAGGCGGCGGCTTCTTCTCAGGTCTCAAGAAAGCAGTTGGCGACATGTTCTATGGCGTGGCCCTTCATCAGCAAGTCACATCCATCCTCAAAACACGCATGTACATGGAGCACATGTTCATTCTCATGATTATGGGTGATATGCTCGGGTTCCCCATTCTACCGCCATACTATTCATTACGGCTTCTGCCCTACGCCATCCCAAACGTCAAGGCATGGAAACACAGGTTCTACCGCGAACGCGACTTCACAGACGTGATTTATGGATGAAAGGGTTCAGCGAATTTCTCGCGTCAAAACCAGAGCTTAAGATGGTTATATTCGCGGGGAAAGGTGGACTGGGGAAGACGACGTGCAGCGCAGCCCTCTCCTACGCCGTCAGCAGCTCCAAGAAAGTTCTCTGCTTCAGCACAGACCCGCAAGCCTCCCTTAGCGACATCTTCGAGAGAAACATATTCGGAAAAGGGGAGATAGAGGTGTTGCCAAACCTATTCGTCGTGGAGATTGACGCCGACTCGAAAATCGCCGCATACATCCAAGAAATAAAGCAGAAGATAGTCAGCATGTACAAGACCGAGATACCGCCAGAGATAGAGTCATACATAGACAGCTCCGTAGCCGAGCCTGCGATGTACGAGTCAGCAACCTACGACGCTATGGCCTCTTATCTGGCTGAGGGAGGCTATGGGTTGTATGTGTTTGACATGCCGCCTTTCGGACATGGTATACGGATGGTGACGATGGCCGACATACTCAGCGCATGGGTTGAGAAGCTGACGGAGGCGCGTGAGAAGGCTAAGGAGTATGATGAGATAGCGAGCAGGCTGAGGGGTGAGAAGCTTGTGAAAGAGGATGAGGTGCTGAAGGAGCTTTACGACATCAGAAAAAGGTTGACAGCATTCACCGACGTGATGAAAGACAGGGAGAAAGCCGCCTTCTTCATGGTCATTACACCGGAGAAAATGTCCATTATAGACACCGAGAAAGCCCTCGAGATGTTTCGAGCAGTAGGTCTCCAGCTCTCGGGGATAGTGGTCAACAAAGTGCTTCCGCCGGAGATGGCCTCCAACCCATCACCCTTCATCACCAACAAGCTCAAGCAACAGAGAGAATGCATGACAGAGATTATGGACAAATTCGGAAAACTCGTGACAGCGATAATCCCCATGTTTCCCAAAGAGCCTCGAGGACTCGAAGGCATTTCCACAGTAGCTAAACATCTGATGAATGGAGGCATCGAGTGGACATGAGCAGAGGTCTCGACATCGGCCGGACAAAGTACATCTTCCTCGGCGGAAAAGGCGGTGTTGGAAAAACTGTGTTGGCGGGGGCCGTTGCACTCGAATCGGCTCAACAAGGCAAAACTGTTTTACTCGCGAGCCTAAACCCTGTACATTCGCTCTCAACACTGTTTATGCAAAACGTCTCCGGGGGAAGATTCTGTAAAATCGAGGGTGTAGATGGTTTGACAGTCGTCGAGGTAGAGATATCTGACCTGATTGAAAGATATCGCCAGAACATGGAGGCGCGGCTCAAAGAGTTCTTCAAATGGGCCGAGATACCGATAAACCCGGAGCCCTTCATCCAAATAGCGACAACAAACCCCGCTTTCCAGGAATCAGCCATGTTCGACAAAGTCATGGACATAATGGTCAACGAGGGGCAGAACTATGACCTCGTGGTCTTCGACACAGCCGCGGTCGCCAACGCCGTCCGCCTCATAGGGCTGAGCAAGCTCTACGGCCTATGGCTCGCCAGAATGATACAGTCGAGGAAGGAGGCGCAAGAATATCGTCTAAGGCTCTCCATCAGGAAGGAGAAGGTGATGGAGGAGATAAAGAAAGACCCCGTTGTCGCAGACCTTCTAAACCTCTACGACAAGTTCGCTAAAACCCGCGAAGCCATCGTCGACCCTGAGAAGACCCGCTTCTACTTCGTGACAACTCCCGAGAGCCTCCCCATCTCTGTTGTGAAACGTTTTATCTCGATGGTGCAGTCATTCAACATACCTGTCGGCGGAGTGTTCGTCAACATGGTTCTCGACAGAGAAGATGTGGCTTCAGACCCATCGGGATACTTGGCCGCGAAGCTCGAGGAGCAGAGGAGCTATCTCAGCACTATAGAGCGGGACATGGGCCAGTATATCCGCGGCTATGTCAGAATGTATCCCACAGAGATAAGAGGAATCAAAGCCCTCTACAACATCACAGACGACATCCGTCAATATGTTCCAAGCTAATGTACCGCGGGCCCCTCCCGAAGAAGAACCAGAACATCAACATCCTGTAGCAGCCGCTTCCTCGCTGACTCAATCTCTGGAACAAGGTAGGGAAGCAGCCTGAGGGTGAAGTAGTTACAGAGCAGAGGGATGCCGAGAAACTCACCCATAACCAGCGAGAAAAAAATGTCGTTATACTTTTGCTTGAGGCGTACAACTTCGCCGTAGAGCCCGAGAAGTAGGGCGCCGAAGAAGAAATCCTTGAGAGCGGCCTTGACGCCGCCACCCCTCGAGCCTATATAGTGTTGTTTTTCGTGAGCCAAGCCTGTTCAACCACCGTCCTCAACCTCTCCCAATCAACACCTCCCTCACAAACCTTGACACCGTCTACGACGACAGCCGGCCGGCGCCAAACCCTCTTCAACATACTCTTGAAAAACCCAGTCGGAGAAATGAGGTTAACCATCTCCACCTCCACGTTCATCTCCCGGCCCCTAAACACGTTTCTCAGAAACCTCACAACCTCAGCGGCCCTCTGATGGCTTTTGATAACATCGTCAGGATACTCAGCCGCTTGTGTGGAGAGCTCGCAGAACTCGGCTCCGGCGGCGTACATCTCTGCCGCAAGCAGGTTGTAGTGGGGACAGTGTCCAAGCGTCAGGGGATAAACATCATAAACCTCCACCTTAACAGGCTTACGCACCACCGTCACCAGCATACAACACACCGACAGCATTATATCTTTTTCCAGCAAACAACAAACCAGTAGCCTGGCTGTAAAAATTGTTTTAGGCAAGCCCCACCATTTTTTCACGGCGTAACAACTATGTCATCCGTCAGAGAGTTCGAGCTTTCGACGGGAAACCTGTTGATGGGGAGGTTTACCTTTGTAGTGGTCTCTGTTCCAGAGGGATGGGCGGTCAAGATAGGGGATGCGCCCGCCGACGTCAACTACACGACGATAGTGGACGGCGTGGGCTGGGTTCTCGACGGCTCATCATACTACTACGTCGTCAACCTTGTCACCGGAGAGGTCATAGACCTCGAGGTTCATGTCAAGAAAGGCCTTCGGCAAAAAAGCCATGGAAACGAAAACGCCGCTGTCATATACGTCAACGGGCATACAGCCATTCTCGAAACACGTCAAGTAAAGAGAGGCTTGCCGAGAAAACCTGCGACAAAAATAACCCTCACCATCCCCTGCCAAAAAACATCAAGAACAATCGAGCTTGTTTTCACGGGAAAATCAGGGGAAGAACTTGAGGAGCTGAGGAAATGTTTCCCAAGCATCCGATGCCACTAAATCTCAACAAGCTCGTCCACCGGTATGAACCTACTATACCAGCTCCGATACTTCTCAGGTGTTGTGATGTGAAGCTCCACAGGGGCCTCAACCCTCCTATAAACCTCCACCATCATCTCATACTTTTTCGACAAATCATCCGTCACCACGAGAATGTCTATGTCACTCGCGGCCGTGAATCTGCCGCGGACAACCGAGCCGAAGACAAACTCCCTAACGTCTGGGTCGATTTCCCTGAGAATATGTTTAACCTCGGCGCCCACCTCTCTAAAACGTCTCATGTGCTCGAGCAGCTTCTCCTCATATCTTCTCCACAAGCGGCTTAAACACCTCCACCACAAAACGGTAAACATCCCTAACCTCCTCTCCTCAAACTTGTAAGGCATATACCGTGAGACGATGTAGGCTTCCTCAAGCCTCGCGACATAATGCAGCTTCGCATTATCCTCAACCATGGCGAGTAGCTCGGGGTTGTTTTCACCGAGAATACGGATAAGCGCCCTCAACGAATGTGTTCTCGGATAACTTCCCCGATTGACTAAGAGCTTATACTTCAGAATGAGGTGACAATATTGTTCGAGGTTAAACATAGCCAAATCCCATTCATTTTCATCCATTAGGTAACGTGCGTTGCGTAGAAAGGCCTCAGCCCTAGATTTCAGCAGCTCAGCATCGTCCGCTGACAACCCGCATATAGACAGCCCAGGGGGATGTAAAAATGCTATTGATTCACAAGTCTGATTGGCGGAAACTGGGTCGAGTCTATTCGTTTGCGGGGTCGTGTTTATTCATGTTTATATTTTGTATGGTGTGGTTGGTTGGCGATGGGGTCTGATGTTTCTGGTTCGAGTGCTGTGTTGAGGGCTGTTGAGGTGGTTAAGAGATATGATGAGTTACGGGCCTTGGATGGTCTTTCTCTTGAGATTTATGAAGGTGAGATTCTCGGGCTGATAGGCCCCAACGGAGCAGGTAAAACCACTTTCATAAACGTGGTATGTGGGCTGATTAGGCCGGATTCTGGAAAAGTGTATTACTATGGTGAGAACATTTTGGAGAAGAACGTGTATGAGCTGGCGCGAGCCGGCATAGTCAAGACTTATCAGATTCCCAGGGTTTTCGGTAACCTGACTGTTTTAGATAACTTGGTGGCGTCAGCTTCGTGGTTGAAAATGTCGGTGGAGGAGTTGCGCAAAGCTGCGCACGATAGTCTCCGTCTTGTGAAGCTGGATGTGAAGGCAGATTTGCTGGGCTCGCAGCTGAGCGGTGGCGAGAGAAAGCTTCTCGAGTTCGCCCGTGCCATGATGCTTAAGCCACGGCTTCTTCTTCTCGATGAGCCTTTCGCAGGCGTGAACCCTGTCTTGAAAAGCACGCTTATCGATGCGTTGAAGAAGGTGAATATGCAGGGGCTTTCGATTTTGATTGTGAGCCATGACATGGCTGAGATTAGGAGGCTTTGTAAAAGGGTTGTTTTTATGGCGGCTGGGTCGAAGCTTTTGGAGGGTTCGCCGGATGAGGTTCTGAGAAATGAGGAAGTGGTCAAGCTTTACCTTGGGGTGAAAAGGCATGCTGCAGGCTGAGAACCTCTCCGTCGCATACATAGGGGACATACTTGTCCTCGACGGCGTAAGTGTCCAAGTCGAGCAAGGGAAGGTTCACGCGGTCATCGGCCCAAATGGAGCTGGTAAAAGCACCCTTCTCAAAACACTCTTCGGTTTTCTGAAGCCCAAAACCGGGGAGATACTGCTTGACGGTACAAAGATTACCTCTACGGCGCCTCATGAAAGAATTAGGATGGGTGTTTTCTATATTCCGCAGGAGAGCGGTATCTTCGGCTCGATGACTGTGAAGGAGAACCTGGAGCTGGCGGCGTGGCTCTTCAGAGGGAACAAAGCACTTGTGACTGAGAGGGTTGAAGCTGTTTTGAACCAGTTTCCCCGCCTAAGGGAGAGGCTATACACCAAGGCGGGCAAGCTCAGCGGCGGTGAGCAGAAGTTTCTCGAGCTTGCGAAAGCGATGATGAATGAGCCGCGCTACCTTTTGATAGACGAGCCCACGGTAGGTCTATCGCCTGCGATGGCCAACATGGTGTATGAGGAGCTCCGCAAACTCACGGGAAAAGACATAGGCATATTGATTGTCGACCAGTATGTTGACCAAGTGCTGGAGATAGCTGACTATGTCTATTACGTGGAGCTGGGTAGGGTAAAGGCGGAGGGCCCGGTTGACTACATCAGACGCGGTGAGTTTCTTTTCGAGTAGCTATGCGTCGGCTATTTTTCCCGAGATTTTTGGATATCTGTAGATTAAGTGGCTCAGTCCACGCGGCAGAGCAAGCGTAACAGCCATAACCACTGCACCGAATATGACGAGGTGGAGATATGGGAAACGGATAAGCAGAGCATCTGAAATGAAGAAGAATAAGCCTGCGCCCACAAGCGGTCCCAAAAGCGTGCCTCCGCCGCCCATCAGGAGAGAAGCCAACACCGAAACGTTAAGTGTGATGGAGAAGAAGCCGGGATGCGCGTACACATGTGTTATGGCGGTCAGTCCTCCGATTACTCCAGCGCAGGCGGAGCTTAGGACATAGGCGGCGAGCTTGGCTTTGGCGGTGTTGACTCCCATGGATTCGGCTGCATCCTCATCCTCCCTTATGGACTCGAGCATGTATCCGAACCTTGTTCTCCTCAGGTAGAGGGTGAGTATGAAGAGTGTGGCTACTGTGGTGTACATGGCTATGTATGAGCTGATTACGTTGTAGGTGAAGTAGGCGGCTATGGGCAGCCCCTCGCTGTAGTTGAACGCAGGGATATTCACTATTATTACCCGCACTGCTTCTCCGAGGCCGAGGGTGGTTATGGCGAAGTATGGACCCCGTATTCTGAGGATTGGGCGGCCGATTAGATAGGCGAGTGCAGCTGACGTGATGGCTGCGGCGGGGATGAAGACATAGGGGTCTACACGGGTCATGGTGGTGAGGTAGGCGACGGTGTAGGCGCCTATTCCATAGTAGGCGATGTGGCCGAAGTTGACATATCCAGTGAAGCCTGTGATAAAGTTTAGGCTCATGACCAACGCGAGCATCTGTAGGAAGCTCCAGAAGTAGGCGATTAACGCGGTGTTCCCCGTCAACGGCGGCAAAGCGGCTATGCTTAGCAATAGGACGTAGAGTATGAGGCCGATTTTGAGACGCTGTTTACCTGCCTCCACGGTAACGCACCATGATGACTATGACGAGGATTATGAAGGCCACCGCTGGGCTTATGCTCTGGGTGAAGTATACGCCGACGAGGCTTTCGACAAGGCCCATGAATATGCCTGCCAAAAGTGTTCCTATGATGTTTCCGACTCCGCCGAGGACGACTGAGGCGAAGGAGTACATGAGGTAGCCGTCGCCGGAGGACGGTGTGAACGGGTTGACCAGCGATATCATGGTGCCTGAAAAGAAGGTGATGCCGAGAGCTATTCCCATGCTTATGGCGAAGACGTTGTCAACATCTATTCCAACTGAAGCGGCTCCAACGCGGTTGGCGACGACCGCTCTGATGGCTTTGCCGTAGTATGTGCGTTGAAGCAGCGTGTATAGGAGCAGAAAGGAGATTATTGTTGAGACCAGGGCTATGAGTCGGGCTAAGGGTATCCTTGTTCCGCCTAATTCAAGGCTTTGGATAAGCCATGGGATTCCCCTTACGTCGGGGCCCCATATGTTGAGGATGGAGTTGCTGAGCAGGAGCGAGAGGCCGAAGAAGAAGAGCAGTGAGGTGGATGGGTCGAGCGAGACCACTCTCCGTCCGACTCCTTTGTAGAGAAGATATCCCACTGCAAAACCTATGGCCACCGCCACTGGAGATGTGAGAATCGGCGGAGCCCCCGCGGCGGAGAAGAAGACATACGCGATATATGCGGCGAGTATGATGAAGGAGCCGTGGGCTAGGTTGACTACTCCTAGAACACCCCATATCAGCGAGAGGCCCACGGCTGCGATTCCGTAGACCGCCCCCATCAGGAGGCCGTTAACAAGGACCTGAAAAAAAATTTCGGGGTTAAACATTTACCACGAAGGCTTCGGGAAAATCAGTTGAGCTGTGGCGACTTCGCGGGGCCAGACGACCTGTTTCTGTCCACCTTGCCACTGTAGAAGGACAAGTTCATGCCCCACTTGGTTACCTGTAGCAGGGTCTATCTTCAACCGGCCGTAGAAAGTGGTTATATCTAAATCGTTGAACGCTGCTCTGAGTTTTGCGTTGTCGAGGGTTCCTGCTTTCTCTATGGCTGCTGTGATGTAGAGGCCTGCGGCGAAAGCTGCTGCCGAGTGGTAGGATGGCTCGCTGTTCCATTTCTGTCTAAACTGTGTCATGAACTCGTCGATTGATGGGCCGACGGTTATCTTGGGTTTTGTCTGAGGCTCCCAGTGCGAGGGCGCGAGAATACCTTCGGATGTTTCTTTGAGGGCGTCGTAGAACGCTGGCAGCGACGGGCTTACGAGTAAGCTCATCAGCTTCACGTTTATGCCCAGCTCCTTCGCCTGCCTGACGAGAAGAACCTCGTCCTCGTAGTGGCCTCCTCCTAGGATAGCGTCAACGTTCAAGCCCTTAATCTTGGTGAGAATGGGTGAAAGGTCTTTTGCGTCGCGTGGATACATCTCGAAAGCCACAACATTTACTCCTTTCTGTTCTGCGTAGGCTTTAGCCCCCTCTGCGACGGATTTCGCGAAGGCATCGTCTTTGAATATGATGGCGACCGAGGGGTTCTGCACTTTCTCGAGCAGAATGTCTATCGCCTGTGTCAGCATTTTGCTCGCAGGTGTGTAGGTTCCAACTATGTTTTTGTATCCCTGTTTGAAGATTGTGTCGGAGTTGGCGCCGACCACCACCATCAGTCTTCCGTATTTCTCAGTTATTCCTGCCGCCGTTAACGCGAGAGTGCTTGAATACGGTGACAAGAGGATGTCAACCTTGTCCTCGTTTATCAGCTTCTCATAAAGCCGTATAACCTCATCTTTGCTGGATTTATCGTCGTAATACTTCAGCTCGACCTTGTAGTATTTGTTCTGGTCCTTGACATATATGCCGCCTTTGGAGTTTATCCAGTCTTTCCACAGCTCGATGCCTTCAAGTTGTTTGCGGCCTGGGACTGCGAAGTCTCCTGAGATGGATATGGAGAAGCCTATGACGAGTGGTTTCTCGGCGACGGTCGGTGTCGATAGCTGCTGGACGACAAGGTAAACACCTACTCCCGCTACGACGGCGATGACCAGCACCGCCACCACAAGAGTAGTTGATACCGCTCTTATGTTCACAAGACCTAATCCTCTTGCTCCAAGTTAAAAGCATTTACCCGAAAGCTTCGATAACAATGTCGATGATGCTTTTGTCGGCAGGCCGTATTATGGGATATTTGACGCCTGCCTCGCGGTACTGGTCGATTTTTCGGCGAACCTCCTCTGCTGTGCCAACGGCTGTTAAGCCTTTCAAAACCTTTACAGGTATCTCTGACATCAGTTTCTCGTATCCTCCTGTGTTATAGGCTTCGAGCATTTTTTCTATTAGCTGTGGTGTGATGTATGGTTCGCCTACTTTGAGACGCGGCTTCATGGCGAAGTCAACCATCAAGGGGCTTAGCTTACTCGCAACTTCTCTCCTAACATATTCCACAGCGGGTTTCTCTGCGTCAACAGCCGTGACTATCAAGCCAGCTATCTGAAGCTCGTCGGGGTCTCGGCCCTTCTCCTCAGCTGCTTTTCGGACGATTTTGACAGCGTTTCTACAGTATTCTACAGAGGTTGTCGCGTTTAGCAGGACTCCGTCGGCGTATTCACCGGCTATGCGGAGGCCTTTTGCGCTTGTCGCAGCCACCCACACCGGTATTTTGCTGCGGAGAGGTTTGAAACCGAGACCCGCCTCCCTCAGCCGAAAATGCTTGCTCTCGTAGGTGATTTTTTCACCGGTCAAAAGCCTCTTGAACAACGTGATGTATTCGATGAGTGTTTCAGCGGGGTCGGCGTATTCGAGGCCATGCTTAGCCATGTGCTGTTTTGTGCATGCTCCCAGAGAGAGGACTATTCTCCCACCCGAGAGCTCGTCGAGTGTCGCGAAGGTCTGTGCGAGCACCAGCGGTGACCTGAGCCTAACCACCTGTGTGCAGCCGAGCAGAGGTTTCTCCACGGCGAGAGCGAAGGATGTGAGAGTGGTCACCGCGTCGCGGAAAGTCTGCAGCGTCTCCGAGAAGAAAACCATATCAAACCCATGTTCTTCGGCCTTTTTCGCGTAGCTTGTCATTTCACGAACGGTCATCGACGGGTCATAGCCAAAACCAAGTCCCAACCACTTCTCCATAAACTGTAAACCACCAGTTCATCCACTATTTATCGCCGATGGATGAAGCGAAGAAACATTGTCTACTCGACTACGTTTGTCCGCGCCTGTTCGCGGAGGAATGTCAGTAGATAATGTGGGCCGCCGACTCCTTTTCCCGTTGCTCCGCTTGCTTTCCAGCCGACGAATGTCTGTGCGCCGGGCCATGCTCCTGTTGTTGCTCCGCCTTTTCTGTTGGCGTAGGTTACGCCGAACTCTATGTTGTTGAAGAAGTATTCGACTTCGCGGGGGTCTTCGGAGAAGATGCCAGCGGTTAGGCCGTATTCGGTGTTGTTGGCTTCTCTCAAGGCTTCTTCGAGGGTGTCGAACTCGGCGACGAGCAGTATGGGGAGGAAGAGCTCTTGCTTGAAGAGGGGGTGGTTGCGGGGGAGCTTGTCTATGATGGTGGGCTGGACATAGTAGCCTTTGTCATACAAGCCGCCGCCCAGCACTTCGCCGCCGTAGACAATCTCGCCTCCATCGCGTTTCGCCGTGTCTATGTAGCTTCGGAAGTTGTCGACAGCTCTTTTATTTATGACGGGGCCGAGAAACACTTCCCGCAGCCGCGGGTCGCCGATTTTGATGCGGCTGGTCTCCTTAACCAATTCGTCGAGGAACCTGTTCTTCACCTCCCGCTGGACATAGACGCGTGATGTTGCGGAGCATTTCTGGCCGCCGTAGCCGAATGCGGCTCTCACGACGCCTAGCACGGCCTTCCCGATGTCAGCGTTCTTCGTCACTATCGTCGGGTTCTTGCTGCCCATCTCGAGCAAAATCGGCTTAGGGTAGGGCTGCGAGGATGTGAATCGGCGGTAAAGCCTCATTCCCACATCTTTTGAACCTGTGAAAGCTATTCCCGCGACGTCTGGGTTTGACACTATCTCATCCTCGAAGGCGGAGCCTGGGCCCGTGACGTAGTTGATTACGCCGGGAGGCACTCCAGCGTCCACAAACACGCGGTAGAGAAGCAGCCCGGACAAGGGTGTTTCGCTGGTCGGCTTGAAGACCACGGTGTTGCCTGTTATCAGGGCGCCGAGCATCATGCCGTTGGCGAGCATGAAGGGGAAGTTGAAAGGTGAGATGACGACCCAGACACCATAGGGCCTTGCAACCATTCTACACTGCTCGCCAGGGCCGCCGGGCCCCATCTCCATCTCATAGCCGTTGTTCTTCTCCATCACCTGCGCATAATACTTGAGCGCGTCGATAGCCTCCCAAGCCTCGGCCAACGCCTCCAGCCTGTTTTTGCCAGCCTCGTAGGTGATTACGGCGGCTATCTCGAATTTTCTCTCGTCAATCAGTTCCGCGGCCCTCCGCATAACACGCACTCTTTCACGCCAGTCCTTGTCAGCCCATTCCCTGAACCGTTTCTTGGCCTCTGCGATGGCCTGCCGCATATGACCCGCATCGCCTTTCTGGAAATAGCCCACAACAATAGAGGTGTCTATTGGGCTCCGTGTCTCGAACTCTCCCTTCTCAGAGAAAACCTCACGGCCGCCTATCAGCATGGGATAATGTTTTCCGAGATAATTTTGCTCAACCGTTTTCAGGGCCTTTTCATAAGCGGGGTGAAGAGATTCGTCGGCAAAAAGAGATACATAAGTTATTTTTTTCTCCGTCATTCCACGTTATCCAGCGATGTTGATAGGCTAAAAATGTTTTTCTCCATGCACTTGTCTGATTTCCTGTATGCGGTTATACATGTTTACGACGGCTTGTCGAGGGTTGGGTGAGTAGATGATGGTGCGTCCGATGTTGATTAGTATTGCTGAGCCGCCTGCCTTGACCGCGGTGGCAAGGTCTCCGCCCTGGGCTCCCACGCCGGGGAAAAGAATCATCTTCCCATCGCCTATGACTTCTCTGACGACTCTTATATCGGCCTCGTTCAGCTCTGGATGAAGCCCGACGACAACGCCTTCGGCGTCGTTTTCAACAACCTCGTCAAGAATTTTTTCGTAGACTTTTCTTCCGTCTCCAAGTGTTGCTCTAAAGTATTTGCTGGACTCGGGGTTGGATGGATGTAGCAGCACTATTATTCCGACATTGTTTGCTGCGCCGTGTTTCACCGCTGTTGACAGTGTTCCCATTACTGGGTTGAAGGTTATGAAGTCGTACCCCATCTCGGACACCAACTTGATGCCCGCCTTGACCGTGTTATCTATGTCGCACATCTTGCAGTCATATATGGAGACAAGGCCTGCGCCCCGTATCTTCTCTGTCAGTCTTCTATGGTCGGCGAGCGAAAAGTCTCGGACAAAGTTTTCGTTGACTTTGACCGCTGCGATGTAGGGCTCCACCGCGTCAACCATGTTGAGGCAGAACCGTAGTTTCTCGGCGGTTTGGGGATGTAGGTCCGGGTTGGGGTCGAGGCCGAGGCAGATAACCGAGCCTCTCTGCTCCAAGGCTCTACGAAATCTTTCCAACGGATTGCTGCTCATGAAAGCTTCACCACGCCATAGTCCCTATAGTATCGCACCCAGTCCTCCCGCTCCTCCTGAGAAAGCCCGCTCTTAATCATCTCATAGATGCTGGAGGCTGTGAGAATCGGGTGAACCCTGACGCCGAGAGTCTTTTCAAGATACTCCACAGCGCTTATCCCCTCTTCCTCGGATGTTTCCTGCCTGTCGACGGCGACCACGACCGCGACAACTCTATGACTGCCAAGCGAGTCAAGCTTCTTTATCGACGCCACCTTCGTCCTCCCCGTCGTCACCGTGTCATCGACAATCAGTATTTTCTGCCCCGGCTGGAAATACTCGGAGCCAACTATGCTGCCATCCATCCTGACGTCGCCGTATTCCTTCACCTCTTTCCTATCATAGAGAAAACGCTTGTTTATTCCATAGTATTCTTTCAACCCTTCGCAGACGAGTGACGCGAGGTTGATGCCTTTGTATGCGGGGCCGAAGACGAAGTCAAAGTCTTCGAGAATGTTTTCTTTGAGGAGAAGCGCTATGTAGCTGGCGAATATCCATCGGAGCTTGGAGAGTGATTCGCCGTCGTTAAGAGCACCCATGTTGATGAAGTATGGGCTGACCCTGCCGCTCTTCAGCCTAAACTTTTGACGGTAGCGGAGGCCGCCTTTCTTGACAAGTAGGTCCAACAGCTCACGCTGTACACGTGTCCTCGAGACAAGTATCCCGCTTGATGCACGCTGAGAAATCTCCTTCACAGCATCCTCATAGTAGTATACGTATCCGCAGCTCCCGCATTTCAGGGTGGTTAGCTCGAGGTTTTCGGTGTTTAGGTTGACAGAGAACCTGCTGTTGGGCCCTTTTGAGCCGCATGACGGGTTTCTGCAGTCGATGACCCCCACCACTTCTCTGGGAGGGTTTACACGTTCTTTCGACTTCACGCTCCAGTCTGAGATGATGTTGATGGTGGCTGTCGGGGAGATGAGTGCGATGACGTTGACGAGGCTCGAGGTAATGTATTCACCCTCTATCTTTACCAAGTCTTTGCGGCCCAGCTTCGTTGAAGGAACGTTTTTCGCTATGACGGCTGTCGAGCCCGGGTCTGGGTTGAGGATGTTGTAGATGAGGAAACCTTTGCATGGGGTTATATGGTCAATCACTACACCGCGCTCAATCTTTTGGACAAGCAGCTTCTGCTCAAGCCGCTCCACTATGAACCCGCGTCAAACACGGTCTAACAAATATTTAAGGGAAAAAAGAGAAGATGTTAGAGCGGTTTTTTGGCTTTTGCTATTAGGCTGCGGATGTATTCGGGTTTGAGAGGTGTCTGGTCGACGATTACTCCGAGATGTGCTAACGCGTCTTGGACGGCGTTGGCCAAGGCCGCGGGTGCGCCGATGGCTCCTCCCTCGCCCATGCCCTTGAATCCTCCGGGCTGCGGAGAAGGTGTCTCCATGTGCTCTATGTTGATGTTGAACATTTCGACGGCGCTTGGGATGAGGTAGTCGGCGAAAGTGCTTGTAAGCAGCTGCCCATTCTCATCATACACAAGCTCTTCATACACGGCGCCGCCGACGCCGTGAGCAAGTGCTCCATGTATCTGGCCGTAGAGAGTGAGTGGGTTTAGGACGCGTCCGCTGTCGTCGAAAATATGGTACTCAAGCACCTTCATCTGGCCTGTTTCGGGGTCGATTTCCACCACTGGTATGTGGACGGCGTAGCTGCATGTGGTGAAGGCTTTTGGCTCATAGTGTGCGGTGGCCTCGAGGCCGGGCTCTGTGTCGGGTGGGAGACGGGTGGGTTGGCGCCACGCTATCTTAGCAACGTCTGCGAAGGTTACGAATTTTTCGGGAGAGCCTCTGACATAGAGTTTGCTGTCCGCTGCCTCGATGTCTTCGGGGTTGGCTTCCAGCATGTGGGCGGCTATGCGTTTGACCTTAGCCAAGAGTGTTTCACAGGCTTTGATGATGGCTCCTCCGACAGCGACGGTGCTGCGGCTCGCCCATGCACCGAATCCATAGGGACAGGTTTTGCTATCGCCCTCGAAAACCGTGACATCATCCATGTTTACTCCGAGGTAGTCGGCGGCTATCTGTGCATACACAGTGTAGTGGCCCTGTCCCTGGCTCGCCGTCCCCGTCAATACAACAACCTTGCCTTCAGGCTCGATTCTCACAGTCGCGGAGTCATATCCGCCAACCTCCCATCCAAGCCCCTTGTCAAGCCTCTCACTGCTGGGAGTGGTGTACTCGACATACATCGCCAACCCGATTCCTATCAAGCGTCCCTGTTTACGGGCCTCGGCCTGCATTTGCCGCAGCTTGTCGTATTTCGCCAGCTTGAGGGCTTCTTCGAGTGCTTTGGGGTAGTCGCCGCTGTCGTAGACGATGTTGTGGATGTTTTTGAATGGCATGGCCTCGGCGGGTATGAGGTTTCTGCGACGTATCTCCGCAGGGTCGATGCCGAGGTTTGCAGCGGCGTCGTTCATCAGCCTCTCCATCACAAAAGCTGCCACAGGCCGGCCGAAGCCTCTGTGCGGTGAGTAGGGAGCCTTGTTGGTGGCAACGCAGAAGACCTCGTATTCGTAGGCGTCGAAACGGTAGGGGCCGGGGATGGCGGCCATAGTAACCATCACAGGCTGGGTCTCGGTCCAGAAAGCACCATACACACCGATATCGGCGATGACCTTGTCACGTATGGCGAGAAGCTTCCCATCCCTCTTGAAAGCCGCTTCAACGTAGTGGACCTGCTGCCGCTCGTGGCCGCAGACAAGCATGTGCTCACTCCTTGTCTCAACCCATTTCACAGGCCTACCCAGCTTCATCGCGAGCTGTATCGTGGAGACCTCCTCGGGCCAGACGCTTGACTTGGGTCCGAAGCCTCCGCCGACATCGGGTGCGATGACCCGTATCCTGTTCTCGGGATAGTTGAGGGCTTGGGAAAGATATGTTTGGAGGACGTGGGGAAACTGTGTCGAGTCCCAGACGGTTAGCTCGCCACGTGATTTGTCAAAGTCAGCGACCACGCCGCGGCCCTCTATCGGAGTGGGTGCATAGCGTTGGTTGACGTATCTTCTCTGTAGAACAAGGTCGGCTGTGGCGAAAGCTGCTTCTACATCTCCGGCCTTGAAGCTGTAGTTCATGATTATGTTGTCCCCCCACTCCTCGTAGAGTAGAGGCGCCCCGGGCTTGAGGCCCTCCTCAGCATCCACAACCGGGGGCAGCGGCTGAATCTCCACGTTGACCAGAGACACAATCTCCTCAACGCTGTACCGGTCCTTCACAGCCACTCCGACAATCGGCTCCCCGACGAACCTCACCTTCCCCCGTGCAAGCGAAAACCTCGGAACATCGCGGAGACCCTTATACTTCATCCAGCTGGGCAGTGGAGCAGCCTCCTCTGGGAGAAGAGCTGCGACAAAGTCAGGATGCTTCTGCGCCTCAGAAAGGTCTATGGAGACTATGCGGCCGTGTGCGTAGGGTGAGCGTACAAACCCCGCGTAAACCATGTTGGGGAGCTTAATATCGTCAACGTATCTGCCCCGGCCTGTCAAAAGAATCGGGTCCTCTCTTCTCTTAATCGGCTTACCCACATACTTGCCCATCATGTTTACTCACCGTAGGTTATTGTGAAGCGTTGTTTTACCTTTTTCCTGTCCATGTTGCATAGGTTCATGCTGGCGACGGTGTAGACTTTGGTGCATGCGATGAGGTTGGGGATGTAGAGTGTTCCACGCATCTCTTTGCCGGGGCCTCCTGATGGGCCGTAGTTGACCGCCACCACACCGTTTCTCGTCAAGACGTTTGCGTCAGATGACCATGAGAAAACCACGCGCTCCGCAGGTGTGCCGAACACAGCTTTATGCCCCTCGTCTATCGCCTTGACTACGGCCGATTCCTCGGGAACAGTGGCCCATGCATCGCTCACATAGATGTCGAGCATCGGCTTGAAGCCATAGCGTTTCTCAACCTCGTTCAACATCTCCTCGAGAGCCTCCTTCACATCCACGGCCGAGTATGGCGGCGGATATCGGAGGTCGACATAGAGGTTGCAGAACCACGGTGTCCGGGAGCATCTCCAAGGCCATCCACCCTCTATCGAGCCGATGTTAACCGTCGGCTTCACCCCTTGGTAGCTGAACCTCTCCTGATACTTTGGAATCCACTCCTCCAACACGTTCAGCACCCTGTTCATTCGGAGAATCAGGTTGGTTACGCCAGAGGAATGGGCTGTGTGAACCATCTGGCCTTTGAGATACATTTTTGCCCAGACGGAGCCGAAGTGTGTCAGCATGAGGCGGAGGCCTGTTGGTTCGCCGAGGATGGCGAAATCGGTTACGCCGCCGTGTGTTACGAGGTAGGCGGTTCCTGTGCCGTAGCCCCTATACTGTGCACCCCTGTATTGGTCGACTTGTGTCTTCTCAATCTCGCCAACCACGCCCGCAATCATGATGTCGCCCTTCAGCTCCACACCAGCGTTCTGCAACGCTTCTACAGCCGAGACATAAGCAGCCAACGCGCCCTTCATGTTGAAGACGCCCATGCCATACAGCCAGTCACCTTCTCGGTAGGCCCAAGGCGGCTCAAGCCTGTAGACGGGTGAAATCGCCTTAAGTATCTCGGCGGGTTCGCGTGGAGAGAAAGATGTGTCGAGGTGTCCGTTGAACATCAGCGATGGGCCGCCGCCTTTTCCCGGCAAGACGCCGACGGCGTTGAGACGACCCGGCTCAACCTCCTGTAGCTTGACACGCATCCCCACCTCCTCCATCATCCTCGCATAGGCCTCGGCGCACTCGCCCTCGAAACCCGTCGGACTCTCTATGTTAGCCAAGTCAAGCGTCCGCTTAATCGTCTTCTCCACATCAATCTTCGCTAAAACATCCTGTATAGTGGCGGTCATTTAGGCACCCGGCATGCTGAAGCCGCCGTCACAGACCACTACGTTTCCAGTCATATGTATCGAGTCATCCGAGGCGAGGAAAAGCACAACAGGCACGATGTCCTCGGGCTTCGCTATCCTGCGGAGAGGTGTATGCTCGATAACCCATTTCCTCCTACCTGCTGTCCAGTCAGGCCTCGATAATAGCGACTCCGTCTCCATGTAGCCCGGCGCGACGGCGTTCACTCTCACGTAGGGCGCGAAAGCGTTTGCATAGGATTTGGTGAGACCGAGCACACCATACTTGGATGCAGCGTACTGTGGAGCACGCGGGCTACCTGTAGTGATGACGTTTGAGCAAATGTTGACAATCACACCCTTTTTACGCTCAAGCATCCGCGACCCAACCTCATGCGTCATAAACAACGTTCCCTTGATATCTACCGCAAGCACATGGTCAATCCTCTCCTCGGTTATCTCGCGCCAAGACATCTGCCCCGGCGCCGTGTCTCCGACGTTGTTAACCAACACATCGATGGGCCCGAACTCTCGCCAAGTCTTTTCAACAGCCTGCTTCACCTCATCCCATTTGGTAACATCAGCCCGAACCGTGAAAGCCCGCACACCCATCTGCTCAATCTCCCTCGCCGTCTGCAGAGCGGATTCAGCGGATTTGTTGTAGTGAACAACCACGTTGCCACCTTCACGCGCAAACCCCAGAGCAATCAAACGGCCGAAACCCCGTCCAGCACCTGTCACAAACACGTTCAGCCCCTCAAACCGTCGACCCGGCTTCACAGCACGACGCTCAACAACAAACTCGCCCTCAAACTTAGGCTCCGTTGGAAGACTACCCCAACTCATAACATTTACATAACACAGAACCATAACTTAAAGCATATCTGACGCACATGCTCAAGGCAACTGCTAAATATCCCGCATTCCACCCATGAACGAAATGGAGCTGGAGAAATTCGAGGGCATAGTGTCCGCGCTTCTCACACCCTCAACAGCTTACAGAGAGAAGATGGCTGAGCTGATAGAGTTCCATCTTAAACATGGCGTAAACGGGTTCTTTGTTCTGGGCACTACAGGAGAAGGTGTCAAACTCGGGCCCTCGGCTAGGCAGGAAGTGGCTGAGGCGGCTGTCGAATACGCGGGTTCACGGGGCCTCGTAATAATCCATGTAGGAGCCTCGGACATGGATACGGTTAAACAGCTCACACGCCACGCCTCGAGAATAGGTGCTCACGCCGTCTCAGCGGTAGCCCCATTCTACTACAGATACGACCCCGACTCACTCACATCATTCTACCAATCCATCGCAGACATCTCCTCAGTACCCGTGCTGGTATACAACAACCCCGGCCGCCAAGGATACAGCATCCCAATAGAAGGTCTTCAGAAGATTCTTGAAACAGTCAAGCCGACGGTTGGGCTAAAGGAAAGCAGTGGAGACCCAGACACGCTTCTTCAAGTGTTGAAAAGATTCAAGGGAAGCAGGTTTCTGGGAGCCGGCGGAGACCATCTCATGGTCTACAGCTTCATCATCGGATATCGCGTTCACGTAAGCTCTCTCTCCTCCATCTACCCGGAAATAGCCAAACACATATTCGACTATGTGAAAAACGGCGAGCTTGATGAAGCGCTTAGGCTTCAGACCATGCTCAACAACATCAGAGCTGCTCTCAAGAAAGTCGGGCCAGATATGGCGTCCAACCGCTACGCCCTCAAGCTCAGAGGCATAGACATCGGCGGCCCCATACCGCCCACACGCGACCTAACACCTGAAGAGAAAAGAACTCTGGAAAAACTTCTACCCTCTGAGCAGGAGCTAAGGGCGTAGAGATGTCGCCGACAGTTGTGACTCTCGGCGAATCCCTAATTCAACTCAACGCTGTAACAAGAGGCCCACTTAGACACGTCACATTGTTTGAGCGGCATGTAGCGGGAGCGGAGACAACTGTTGCCGTTTGTGTGAGAAGGCAGGGCCTCGACTCGGGGCTCATCACAAGAGTCGGAGATGACGAATTCGGAAAATGCATCATCAACTGGGTTAGAGGAGAAGGCGTAGACATCTCGCACGTGAAAATCGACCGAGAAGCCCCTACAGGAATTTACTTTGTTCAGCGAGGCTTTCCGATTCCGTCGAAGAGCAAGATGTTCTACTATCGAACAGGCTCAGCGGGAAGCAGACTATCACCCGAGGACATCGACCCAGATTACATCGGCTCAGCCAAAGTCTTCCACGTGACAGGCATAACGCCCGCATTAAGCGAGACAGCGAAAAACGCCACATACAAGGCCTTGGAAGCGGCTGTCTCGAACAACGTCAGCGTCTCATTTGACACAAACATAAGGCCCGTGCTGTGGAAAACAAACGAAAGAGCCGTCAAAACCCTGATGCCGATAATAGAGAAGACCAACATACTTTTCACAGACCCCACCGACGCAATTATACTGCTGGGAACCACTGACCAAGACACCATCATCAAAAGTTTCCTTGACATGGGTGTGGATATTGTGGTGCTCAAAATGGGTGAACGCGGGGCCTTGGCCGCGGACAGAAACAACAGAGCATTCGCCGCCCCTATCCCTGTGTATGTTGAGGACCCGATAGGCGCTGGCGACGCCTTCGCAGGCACATTCATAACATCTATCGTGAAAGGCAGAAGCCTCAACGAATCCCTCCAACGAGCAACCATAGCAGGCACTCTCGTGGTAACCGTAAGAGGAGACGAAGAAGCCCTCCCCACTGAAGAAGACATAGACACCAACATCAAGCACATAAGCATCCATCCAAAAGAATAAGAATTCCATAACATTCCACATCAACCCCTCCAACATCAAAAACTGACACAAGCTCTCAGACTTTGCTGAAAAACCGGCTACGACACGGCTTAGATGTGCTTTTCAAGCTGCAGGGCGTCCATATAAGAAACCCATTATCTCCCACTCGAGCCAACACACGCAGAAAAAACAAAATACCTAAACACATACAACTGGACCTTGTAAACTGAGCCAGCCTGCATCGGATACGTGTGTTAAATGTCTCGCGGATCTATTCTCTTTATGCCCGCTACTTTGTCATATTCCTCGTCTGTTGTTATTATTGTCTTGTCTTCCACCATTTTTAGGCATGTGGCAGCATAGTATGCATCAAATATTGAGCTGAGTTTGTATTGCTGCATTAGAGCTAGGGCTAACAAGTCTATTTCATACACTGTGGGTAGCAGTGTGAGGTTTGGTATCGCTGTTATTGTTGCCGCTCTTCTTATGAATTCCTCAAGAGATACCCCCTCTTCCAGTGAGACATAATATAGTTCGTGTAGAATCTCTCTACTTGAATACACTGTCCCAAACTCTCCCCGCGTTATTTTAGTCATTAGCTTGTTTGCCGCTGGTTTTAGCCAGTCACTCGACTTAACATAGGCATAGATAACATCACTCTCTATCATCATAGCTGTCTTCTCCTTCTAGCTCTCGCAATAGCGTCGGCTTTTGCTCTCTTCTCCGCAACCAACCCAAGTTCCTTCCTTCCTCTCATGGACTTAAGCCACCCTTCCGCCACACTCGCAGGCTCCTTAGCAATAGGGATGACAACCGCAAAACTCCCAGCAGAGATGACCACAGCCCTATCACCCATCTCCCTAATCCCTTTGGGAAGAATAATCCTCCCACGTTTATCGATACTGACCACACTCATGGAATTCTTCCCACGAAAATAATAAATTACCCACGATATAAGAATTCCAGCGAAGTTATGTAGCGACAGTCGTCTCCGCTCCAACCACATACCGCTCGAGCAGCGTGATTTCTTCGACGGCTCTCAGTCCATGTTGACCTAGGGCCAAGACCTTGACCCGAGAGGCTTATCACACAGGTAAGTGGTCACGAATTAGGAAAAATGCACGCCTCTACCAGAAGCTAGAAGAACCTCATCGCTCATCAGCCAATTTTTGGACACAAGGGAAAAACGATTATGTCTAAAAACCATTATAACGGGTTGGCCGGCTGGCAGGAGTCTAAGTATTCCTCGAGCCGTTGCTTCTTTCGCTCAACGTGAACCCGGCCTCTAGATATGAAACATAGCCCGGGCCGGATTCGAACCGGCGTCCTCGGGGTTCTCCTCACATGGGGTGATCCAGAGCCCGAGATCCTTGGCCCTTTTTTCTGACCAGGTTTGGCCGCTAGACGACCGGGCTGCGTATGGTTGTTTGTTTTGGTTGTTTATAGATGTTATTGTCGTGTTTTTTTGAATATGGGGAGGACTCCGAGGTAGATGACGTCTTTGTGGTGTTCGCCTTCGACGAGGACTGTTGCTTTTTTTGTGACTATGCCGCCGGCGAGGTTCACGATTTTCTCCATGGCTTCCATGGTGTTTTTTGTGCTGACGATGTCGTCCACTATTCCGACTTTTTTGCCCCTGATGTAGGGCACGTATCTACCGTCTATCACCAGCTCCAAGTCTTTCGCAGAGGTTATGGGCCGGTAGCTGACGACTATCGGGTCTTTCATGAAGGCTTTCCTCTCTTTTCTGCAGACTATGTAGCGTGGGTGACCGAGTATGGATGCTATCTCATGAACCAGCGGTATCCCCTTGCTCTCAGAGGTGACTAGAATCTCGCAGTCCCGCAGCTGGTCGGCGAGGATTTTAGCACAATAAGCTATGAATTCCCTGTCTCCAAGGCTGTCGAAATACGCAATCCAAGTATCGGGTGAAACCTGGATGAGAGGCAGCTGTCTGCGGAACTCTTTCACAACAAGCTCGTAAAAAGCCCGACCATCATACTCGAGGACCGTGGATGACAAACACCCCGCACCGGCTTAGAAAACTTCTCTGAGGATGTATTTTACTCTGAGGATGCGAAGGTTTCCTCACCCCGCCGCATCTTCCACATGTTTCCCCATGTTTCTGGCGGGTGATATTGTCCCGCGATTACCTTGGTATTTGGCGGGGAAGTAACCGGGGAATTGGCCATAGGGGTTTCCGGTGAATGATTATAGCGTGGAACGGGTTGGTCCGAGTTTTTTGATGACGGAAATAGCTTACATCTCCAGCACCGAGGTTTCTGATTCATGGAAAGGTTTTGGCAGGAGCTGGGGTCACTCGCTTCACCGCATCATGTCGAGGACAGGTTCGTTTCCGCCGGCGTTGGCTCGATGGGCTGTGACGAGGTTTTCGGAGCGCGGCGACCTTGTGCTTGACCCATTTTCCGGAAAGGGAACCGCTCCACTCGAGGCATGTTTGACCGGCCGCGTCGGCGTGGGCAACGACCTTGCTCCAGAGGCCTATGTAGTGACACGTGCGAAGGTGAAGCCTGCTATGTTCAGGGATGTTAGGAGCTGGGTTGAGAAGGCTTCGAGGGTCATGAGGCCTGACGCGGTCTCGGTCTACGACGTCGACGAAGACGTCAGAGCTTTCTACCATCCCCAAACCCTTAAACAGATACTCGCCGTAAGAGAGCTGCTTCTGGACTCGGAGGATGATGTGGCAAACTTTGTTAAGGCCTGTATGCTCGGTATACTGCATGGTTCTTCCGAGATTAGTTTGAGCGTTCCATGCAGCCACTCTTTCTCGATGGCTCCGGGCTACATGAGAAGATATGTTGCGGAGCATGGGTTGAAGAAGCCTGTCAGAAATGTTTTGGCCTGTTTGCTGAGGAAGGCTGAGTCTGTTTTGGCTGATGGGTTGCCTGAAGTGAGGGGAGCTGCCTTCAACATGGATGCATCAGCGCTGCCCATAGCGGATGAGTCGGTTGACCTCATAGTAACTTCGCCGCCTTATCTCAACCTGCAGACTTATGCGTGGGATAACTGGCTGAGGCTCTGGTTTCTCGGACATGATTACCGTGATGTCGGTAAACGGCTTTTCGGAACCCAGTCTGTCAAACGTTATGTCGAGTTTATGGGGAGGGTTTTGGATGAGTTTTTCAGGGTGCTGAAGCCTGGGGGATACTGTGTGCTGGTTGTGGGTGATGTGAAGTCCGGCGGTCGTCGGGTGGATTTGGCGGAGCTGCTGGTCGAGCCTGCTGAGAAAAGCGGGTTCACAGCGCGTGCCATCATAAGCGACGGCATAAGACGGGGACACAAGTATCTCATGTATCTCAAGCCTTGGCAGGGCGTTGACAGGGAGAAGGTTCTGGTTTTGTCGAAGGGTGAGCCTCGGAGGATGGTGAAGATAGCGTGATAGCGGAGGTTCACGGCGACGTCTGCAGGCTCGGTTACCTGAAGCTTATCGCCTCCATTCTCGAGGATGGTTCGCCCCGTTCACCTGACTACTTGGCCTCGGTGTTGCTGGAGACATGCAGGAGCTTGGTTGACGATGTTGGAGAGATGCTTGGCATGCTTAGGACCGAGGTTAACGCACGCAACTATGTCAAGCTGGCTGCGCAGCTGGGGTTCTATGACAGGTCTTCGGGAAGGCCAGGCCTCTATGGCGCGTCCTACATCTGCCTCAATTCTTCGGAGGCTCTGCGGCGGCATGTCTCAGGTGAGGGGATGGCCAATCTCTCAGAGGTTTTGACGTTGACAGATGTTGAGAAGACGCTCTTTCTCCAGGCCTTGTTGAGTAGGGACTATATTTTCTCAGGCATGCTTAGGTGGTTGGCTGAGGTGCGTGAGTTCAGCCGATTAGAGGCTATGTATGCGGTGATGGAGGAGGTGTATCCCGCTGTTCTCGGAAAATTGTTGAGGAGGCTGCCGGAGAAAAGGCGTGCATCGGTTCAGAGGGAGCTTGAGCAGGCTAGGGGTTTTCGGGAGGAGAGGCTGAAGTATGCTTCGCAGGCTGAGTGGATTAAGAGCCGTCTCTACGCCAAGTATAGGCACTTTGTTCCACCGAGGCTTGAGTGGCTGGTGGACATCGGTTTTCTCGAGAGGGTGAAGCGGGCTCGGTACAGGGTTTCGCAGAGGTTTCTGAAGAATGCTCAGGAGCTGTCGGATGTGTTTGAGAAGCCTGTGGAGAGGATTGACCAGATTTTCTTCACCACGTTTGTTCCGCTGTTTCATGGTCTCAGGATTGCTGGGCAGCGGGCTGAGTCGCAGGCTCTGCTGAATGCCTACCGTGTTCTCCATAGAGCGCTTGGGAAAGTTAAGCTAAACGTTCTCTGCCTCGCCGCCGCATACCGTCTCCTCGAAGATGGATACAGGTCAACACCGGCCTCTGTTTCACGAACCTTCAGCTACCTCTCGCTCATCCACAGCGACAGGGTTTTCACAAGCATCTCCGACGACGGCTCACCGGAGGTTACGCTTCTCGACATACCGGCTGTTGAGTAGAAGGTGGTCAGACTGCCCATCGGCCATCATCGGCTCAAGATGGACGTTCATCATCATCCCATTTCACTACTTTGTAAACTGTTATAAAACCATAGCAAGTTGGGAAAATGTTATGAAATTTCGACGACCTTTAGGGGTGTGAGGCTTCCGCTCCATTTCAAGACCCATACATCTTTTTCCTCGGCGTATCTAAGGGCCTCGGGTGTGGCGTAGTCGGCGTAAACCACTTTCACCAGCCTTGGCCGCAGAGCCTCGGGCCTCTTCTGCTTTAGAAGCTCAACCTTCTCCAACACCTCGTCAACCAACCCCATTCCCATCCTTACAGTCGCCTCACCGACAACCGCCAAGTCACCAGCCACACCGTAGATGTCAATCTCCTTCGAATCCACAAAAAGCCTGTCAAGCTCCACCTCAACCCCTAGCATCTCCCTAAGCCGATGCCTAACATGGCTGAGAGCCTCCTCCTCAACGCTTATCGTCAACCTATCCAGCGTAACAGCCACTCTGTCAAGAGTCACACGCATATCACGAACCTCAGCCCACAGCCTCTCCTGTCCTTCCCATAGCTTCTCCTGCCCGATTCTCAGACTCTTCACTTCTTGCCACAGTTTTTCCTGCCCCTCCCATAGCTTCTCCTGCCCCTGCCATAGCTTCTCCTGCCCCTCCCTCAGGCTTCTAACCTCATCCCATAGCTTCTCCTGCCCTTCCCTCAGACTTTTTACTTCTGCCCATAGCTTCTCACTGTTCTCCCATAGCTTCTCCTGCCCCTCTCGCAGGTTCTTTACCTCCAGCCATAGTTTCTCCTGGTTCTCCCGCAGGGTTTTTACCTCCTCCCAGAGCTTTCTAATCTCTTCCTCGATGGAGTCGAGTCTCTTAAGTATCTCAGCCAGTCCTAGGTATCCCGCTACTGTGTAGCGGAACTCCCTGTCCTCTTCCAGTAGTTTGATGAACTCTTTCCGGAGCTTGGAGGCCATGGCCCCGGATGTATTCTCCGCAGGCGGGTTCTTAAGTTTTAGACTTGTGTGTAGATTTCTATTTCCAGTTCTTTGGCGGCTTCTAGTGCTTCTTCCTCTGCGGTGGGTGTGACTCTTGACGGTGATGTTCAGCTCGACCGTGCTTGGGTAATCCATACACCATTCTTCAATTTTCATCCATTGCAGCCCATCTCTCTACAGCCAATCCATCCTCTTTCTCCTTTCAACTCTTCACGGAAGGCCGACTCGGCCATTAGGCTCCATCTTGCGCCGAGGGCGTTTATGTGTCGGTTCATGATGTTGAATCCTTGTTGTCATGTCTTCTCTTGGTTTTACGGGTTCTTCGTCGTATCTCTGGAAGGCAGCTTTCATGTCTTCGCGAAGCTTTGACCGATTGTTTTGGTGGGGGTGTTTTAGGGTTTGTGGCCGTTTTTGGTGGTGTGGTGGGTTTGTTTGGGTTGTGTTTTGGTGTGTTCTAGTTTTGTAGAATGTGTTGTTTTTGGCTTTTTTATGGTTTGGTGTGGCTTTTTTTCTGTTTTTGGGTTTTGTTTTTAAGGATGGGGTATTACCTGGGTGTGGTTGTTTGTATTTTTTGGATGTTGTTGTCCAGAGTTTTGGAGGGGTTCTAGACTGTTACGGGTTATATAGCGGTTGTTGAGGTGGGTTGGGTGATGATTGGAAAAAGTCAAGCAGTTTTGCTAGCTTTGCTGCTAGCGCTTCCGACGGCTTTCCTTGGGGCAGCGATTGTTTCGCCGGCGTTTGCGCAGACCAACCACACCGCATGGCTCAAAATAGTGACGAGCGCGTGGAAAGGTAACCCTAGCACAGGAGGAATCTCTCCTGTTTTGCCGACTGGCACAGATTTTGCTGAGAGATATAACGTGACCAATGTCTGTGTCGAGGTGTATCGGTTCAAGAATCCGAGAACAGACCACGATTTCACTAACCCGAATTGGCCTCGCAATCTTCTGGGCAACTTGACTTGGGAAGGTCCAGTTGCGCCTGTAACCGATAGGCCTAACGGCACAGGATTCATTCAAATTCAGTGGCCGAGTGGCTGGGATAACTTGACGGTTATCGTTAAGGCGAGGAGCTATCAGGGTGAATGTATAAGCGGAGGAACCCCCTTCAGCGGAATCATTGTTTATTGGTTGACAGTGAACGCGACAGAGAGGTTTAAACACGCGCTCATCGGAGCTCCATTTACAACCATCCCGTACGGAGCGAATGTTACGCTCAACGACGATGGATTATGGGACATACATCCCACGGGCCCTGGCGTGAACTTTGACTTCAATCTGCCTCGTGCAGGCTACAAGTCTGGTCCTGTAGATTTCCTAGACAATGCGACCGGAACAGGTTATGACCCGAAGTGGTTTGCGGGTAACTTTAGCACTCCTGGAAGAGCGTGGGTTGCGCGTGCTGCTTACATGTTCAAGGTCTTCCACGAGCACACATGGTATGGTGTCAAAGATAACCTAACCTACGCCACCATCTTCATCTACGACACAGACCACACAGACGCCAGCTCGACCCAGTCGCTTATACAGGCGGCGATAACCGGAAATGATGGACAGAGCAGATACACCCGCGAAATCTATCCAAGGTCTGCGGGCGTGGGAACAGGCAAGTTCGCCCAGAACAGGCTCGTCCCCATACCGCTGCAAATCCTCAATCTCCAGAACAGAACAGCATTCCACGGAGGAATAGGAGCCCCGACTAGTAACATCCCGGTGGGGGCTCCTCACCTCAACGCCACTAAGCGTGTCTGGTGGGAGACAGTTCTCACCAACCAGACCTTCTACATAGGAAGGGAATACAACGGCTCCAACACCTACATCAGTAACTTCGGAGGAACAGTTAAGACAGCTCCGGGATTCGGAGCTTTCCCGGCCGTTCCATCTACTAACCCGACGAGGACTCAGGGAGGCATAACCGGTGTTCCAGCAGGCCCCCTCAGCATAGCGTTGAACCACACCGTTACCGTCAGTAGTGGTCTTGACGGTTTGCCGTGGGTCACTCTTAACCAGACGAATGTTGCTAACTTTAACAACAACACGGTCTTCTACGCGAGATTCTGTGTCCAGGACGCTGACCTTGCCATCCAGCACCCATGGATAGGCGATAAAATGGTGGGTGCGGAGG
>Ga0105163_1000120_pt1 | contig 48264 bp, 55 predicted proteins | sample JNZ110809AmetaG_FD_81531 | JGI IMG/M metagenome (GOLD analysis project Ga0105163, IMG submission 81531) | Hot spring microbial communities from Jinze hot spring, China to study Microbial Dark Matter (Phase II) - JNZ 110809A | ecosystem: Environmental > Aquatic > Thermal springs > Hot (42-90C) >... | reverse complement strand
TCCAGATGCCGTTCGAAACTTCGAAGGCTTTTGAACACATCGACAGACTTGCCTACGGGATAGGCCCCCGCATCTCGGGAACAAGAGGAGAATCCCTATCTGCAGATTACATCCAAAATTATCTCAAATCAATCGGACTTGAAACCCGCAGGCAGGTCTTCATCTTCACAGACAGACGTGCGAGGAGAAAAATCTTCTCAATCATCCTGGCAGTCTCCCTCCCGTTCATGCTCCTCTTCCCACCTGAGATATCCATCCCCATGTGGTTTTCCTTGCTTGCTCTCACCTTTTTCGCGCCGCTACCACGCAGGCGTGGAATAAATATAATCGCCAGAATTCGTGGAAAACCTCCGGTCGTCGCCCTGTCAGCCCATCACGATTCTGCAAAACGCTCAAAGATTAAGAAGAAGCTATTCCCGATCTCGATTTCCATCGCGACCATCGCCGTCCTCATCCGTCCAATCTCTGCATACTGGGCCTTGCTCTGGCCACCCTGCTTCATTCTTTTAGCCGTGAACGCTCTCTTCATGCTCAAACGCGAAGAGCTTTCACCAGGCGCGAACGACAACGCGAGTGGCGTAGCCGTCCTCCTCGAAGTCGCCAGATGTCTCCGTGAAATTCAAGATCCGCCCGAAGTTTTCTTTCTCTTCACCGGAGCCGAGGAACAGGGGCTCGAGGGCATGAAAAACATTCTCAAGGAGAAAATTATTCCGAGAGGAACACCAATCTTAAACATAGACACCGTGGGCTTTGGAAGTCAGATTTACTTCATCGAAGGGAACGGTCTTCATAGAAGACTGACGACAAGTTTTGAATTGAACAAAAAACTGGAGGAAACTGCTGCCAGACTCCAACTCAAAATCCTTCCTTGGTGGTCTGTCTACGCCAAACATGACCACATGCCTGCGATATCAGCCGGCCATCCTTCTACCACCATTACCCTTGACAGCCCCGACCAACAGACCGACAAAAAGGCTGTGGAAAAAGGTCTGATAAACGCCAAAAAAAGGAGCTATAAATGGTTGCACACGAAAGACGATCTTCCGGACAAGTTGGACGTAAACGCGGTTGAAACGGCTGGAAATCTGATCCTCGAGTTCCTAGGCGTTAGAACACAGCAGACTCAACTTGATTTAAGCAAATCAGAGAATGTTGAAATGGAGGTGAAACCGTGAAAATCGGGATAATCTCCGACACACACGATAGACTCGAAGCTGTCGAAAAGGCCGTTGACCTCTTTAACACCGCTGGTGTCGAGGTCGTCCTACACGCCGGCGATCTCGTCTCCCCTTTTGTGGTTCCGAGACTCGCAAAGCTAAAAGCAAAACTCTACTACGTCTGGGGAAACAATGACGGTGATAGGCTGCTCGTCAGCAAAAGAATGGCCGAATTCGGGATGGAGCCGCCCACGGAGATAGCCCTGCTGAACATTGCCGGAAAGAGAATCGCTCTCCTACACGGAACTAGCGAACTCATCGTTGAGGCTCTGGCTAAATCTATGCAGTTTGACATCATTGTCAGGGGACATACGCACAAGGCAGAGGTCATACGGGGAAACTGCCTCGTCATAAACCCCGGGGAAGCCTGCGGCTACTTGACGGGTAAAAGAACGGTAGCAGTTCTTGAAACAGATACAATGGACGTTCAGCTTCTCGAAATCTAAACTTCGGGAGGTAAGTGATCCTTGATAGAAATAGCGATAGTTGCTCTCGGCTTCTTCGTAGCTTGGAACATCGGAGCGAACGATACCGCAAACTGCATAGGCACGGCTGTAGGTAGCGGGATAATAACGAAAAAACGTGCTCTTCTAATCGTCGCCTTTTTTGTTCTACTGGGAGCCTCTCTCGAAGGCTGGAAAAACATGAAGACCGTTGGGGAAGGAATTCTGATACCCGGAGTCGGTGGAAATCCGCTTGCAGATCCTTCTCTCTCCTTTCTCGTTATCGCTATACTAGCTGCGGCAGGTTCCTGGGTTCTTCTCGCAACTTTCTTTGGGATGCCGATCTCAACATCCCAGTCCATGATCGGAGCAGTTTTGGGAAGCGGAATCTTCCTCTCCCTAACCCGCCCGGAAATCGGAGTCGGCGTCAACTATCGGAAAATAGGCGGAATCGCTCTCTCTTGGGTTTTAAACCCGATGTTCGCGGCTTTAATCGCGACACTCCTGATGATCATTCTACGAAGTCTCATAAGAACAACAAGAGGTCTGCTCGCGATCAACAGAATCCTGACCATCCTCATCTTAATTTCCGCAGCCTACAGCGCCTATACTCTTGGAGCAAACGACGTTGGAACATCGACTGGAGTGATATACGCCAAGATGGGGTGGTCGACGAGATTAACAGCAGTCTTTGGAGCTCTGGCCTTGATCGTTGGTGCGATAACTTTCAGCTCCAGAGTTATAGGAACTGTAGGGAAAGGAATAGTTCCCCTTGACGCCATCAGCGCCTTTGCCGCACAGTTCGGGGCAGCCATGACAGTCTGGTTTTTCGTTCAGCTGGGAATTCCTGTTTCAACTTCGCAGGCGCTCGTAGGCGGCATCGCAGGCGTTGGCCTTGCGAAAAGGTCTTCGATGATAAACAAGCGAAATCTCTTGAAAATCTCGGTGGCTTGGGTGGCTACACCATTAATTGTCTGCTTGATATCACTTCTGTTCTCCCAACTTTTCTCGTTGGTATAGATTTTTATGTCGTGAGTGTTAATCCGAGAATAGCTATGGAATCGCTCATGTCCTCCGCTCTGTCGGCTATATTTCCCATTCTTCTTATTATTTCCGCAAGCTGTACAACGCTTAACGGTTTGAATAGTTTCTCCATCTCGTAAAGTTCCTCAACTATCTCGTGCTCTATCAAATCGACCTCGTGTTCTAGGTCATCCACACTCCTCGCGATTCTGATCGCTTCATCCACATTTCTCTCCAGAGCTTTCACAGAATTGCTGAGCATTTCCGCCGTCTGCGTTATAACGCCGGCCATCGTCATAAACTTCTCCTTCCATTGAGCTACTCGCTTATTTTTCGCCGAGAGCGATTTTAACTCCTTAATCAGACTCTCCCTGAGAAGAAGAGTACGCATTGCACCCTCCGCCGTGTCCGCTACCCTGTCTAACCTCTCCGCCAACCACGCCAAGTCCCCTCGGAAAGCTGGGATGAAAGCCCCTCTTGTGAGCAGAGCGATGAAATCCCTTCTACCCTTGTCCGCTCTTGTCTCTAAGCTTGAGAGTTCCCTTCCAAGCTTTTCCGCCTTTTCCAAGTTCCACTCTTTAAAGTAAGCCCGCACAACCTCCTCGAACTTCTTAACAACCTCCAGAACTATCTCCGAGTTGTTCTTCAAAATCTCAAAAGCTTGCTTTTCCAGTTTTCCACCAATCACGAGATCACCTCAGTCCAATCACCATTTTGAGCCACATCTTTTATAACCTGCGCCTCTTCTTCACTCTTTTGGAAAGAACATGTCCGCAGACCTCGCACACCTTGCTTTTTCTTTCGTAAACTCTGCCACAGCTCGGACAGAATTTTTCCCACTCCCTAACTTCTTTTATTCCTTCCGTTGTGATCGGTCTGATCGAAACTCCCATGATCGCCGCCACATTTTGAAGCGCGTAATCGTCCGTAACAAGCGTCGCCTCAAGGTCTAACGCCAGAGCTAGCAGCTTTGCATCGGTTTCGGATATTACGTTGCACGTTCTGACACAAATTTCTTTGACCTTCTCTAGCGAACTCTCAGAAGGGGAAAGAATCTTTACGGTTCCAGAAAGAAGCCCAGCTTCCAACCTAGACTTCGTTAACAGACCCTTCGCCTCATTCAAAACTTCATCAATCGTGAAAAACTCTCCCCTTCCGGTTAAAACTAAACCGCCCACCAGCGCAGAGGTGTCAAGTACATACTTTTTCACAGAATCTTTTCCAGACTCCGGCAAAATTCTCCCCATTTGAAAAACTTTGCCCCACTCTCAGATGCAGATATTTTTACCACACTTCCGTGGGGTAGCCTTGCTCTCTCCAGCCCGTCTACTATCAAAAGCCCCTCCTGCCCGGGCAAACAAACTTCGACATCAACTCTGCTTTTAGCTGGGAGCACTATAGGCGGGATAGGCTTGCTGGATGGGCAAATTGCTGTGACCACAATGCATTCCACGCCCGGGAATATTATCGGACCTCCCGCAGCTCTGGTGTACGCGGTACTTCCTGTGGGAGTTGAAACGATGACACCATCTCCACGGAAACTGAATATCTTTTTACCATCGACAGAGACCTTCAGCGTGACAGTTTTGCCCGGAACTGCGGAAAATATCACGACATCGTTCAATGCCTCGGGAATTTTCTCACCGAATTCAACCTTCAGCCTGGTTCTCTCCACAACTTCAAGCTTTTTCTCCAGCAATAGCTCAACGGCGCGCTCAGCCTCGTCTTTTTTCACTTCCGCCAAGAATCCCCGATCGCCCATGTTGATGGCAAGGATGTGCGCGTCTTGAGCCAGAGCATGCGCCCTTAGAACCGTCCCGTCACCTCCGAGCGTTATCACAACTTCCGCCTCTGAGATATCCGAAGCTTTCTCACCCAGAGCTCGTGCAGTTCTTTCGTCAAATAACAGCTCATGCGGCGCTGGGATTTTCTCTTTCAATTTTTTCGCCAATCTGACAGCTTCCTCTATTAGCGGATTTATCACGATTCCGATTTTCATCAAGCCGTAATATGCTTAGAAGAATATTAAACTCTCGGAACTTCAGCAAACTTTTAAAGACACAAAAAAGGAAAGAAAAAGAGGTGAACAAAGTGGGAGTCGAAATCACGGAAGTCGGAAAACTGAAGGAAGGAAGGTTTGTCGTGATAGACAACGAGCCCTGCAGAATAGTTGGTTTTACGACCTCTGCCCCGGGAAAGCACGGACACGCGAAAGCAAAGATCGACGCGATAGGTATCTTTGACGGTCAAAAACACACGATCGTGAAGCCAACGAGCGCCAAAATCGAGGTCCCAATAATCGAGCGTGGAACCGCGCAGGTTCTTGCAGTTGTTGGAAATAATGCCCAGTTGATGGACCTCACGACATACGAAACTTTTGAGCTACCGATTCCCATGAACCTACGCGGAGAAATCAGGGAAGGGGTGGAAATAGAGTACATTCAAGCTCTCGGGAGAAGAAAAATTGAAAGAATAAAAACTTGAAAAATTCTTGAGTTCTACAGATCGCAGGCTCTCAATGTCTTTCTGTTGTTTTCTGAAGCTCTCTTAGCAGCTTTCTTAACAGCATCTTCAATCATGCTGTCCAATCCCTTAAAGAAGTCCTCGCTCGCTCTGACTCGCAGTTTCTTCAGAAGCTCTCTAACGGCAGATTTCACAACATATGCCACAACATCACCTCTGATTTTCACTAGATTTCGGGTTATTTAAAGATGCCGTGTTTTGAGCCAGGAAATGAATTTTTCCTCTTCTTCGGCGGGCATTGAATAGCTGTGCTCCATCGTTGGAAACTTCTTTTCTTTGGTCTCCTGTCTAAATTCTCTCAGCGCTCTTGAAATCTCCTTTCCAACTTCTGCATATTTTTTAACAAATTTCGGGACCTTTTCCGTTACCCCAATCAAATCGTGGAGAACGAGCACCTGACCATCACAATAAGGACCAGCTCCACAACCAATCGTCGGTATACGTAATCTCTCCGTTATAGCCTTCGCCACCTGCCAAGGAACACATTCAAGAACCAGACAGAAAACTCCTACCTTTTCGAGGAGTAGCGCATCTTCCACAAGCTTTTTTGCGGCCTCCAGACTTTTTCCCGCAACCCTATAACCGCCGATCTCCAAAACCCATTGAGGCGTTAGCCCGATATGTCCCATAACGGGAATACCGGCTTCAACTATCGCACGAATTCTCTCAACCATTGCCCCGCTTCCCTCTACCTTGACGGCGTGCGCGCCCGCCTCCTTGACAAATCTTCCAGCATTTTTAACAGCTTCCTCGCTGCAGGTTTGATATGACATAAAAGGCATGTCTCCAACAACCATTGCGCGATTTGCTCCCCGTGCAACTCCCCTCGTGTGATGGAGCATTTCATCCATTGTCACACCGAGTGTGTTCGGTAAGCCGAGAATAGGCCCAGCCAAAGAGTCCCCAACCAAAATCACATCCACGCCACACTCATCGGCGATCTTCGCAGTAATGTAATCGTAAGTGGAGATCATAACTATGGGCTCGCCGCGTTCCTTCATGTCCAGCAGAGTTTCCGGTATCACTCTTTCCGTTTTCATTCCGGTCATTATCCTCTTCCCGGCACTTACCTTTTAATTTTCTGCTATCTTAAACATACTTGGTAGAATGGAAAGTCGAAATCCACTCGGGCTGATTTCTCCTCCAGAGTTACAGGTTGCCTTGGATCTCGATACCGACATGAAAACAATTATGGAGATCGCCGGCCTAGTTTACTCGGCTGGAGCCAGAATAATCGAAGCCGGAACTCCAGCCATTAAAAGGCATGGAGCAGACAACCTCATTCCCGCTCTTAGAGTGGCGGCTCCCGATGCGATAATCGTGGCCGATTTGAAAACAATGGATGCTGGAGACTTGGAGGCGCGCATAGCTTTTAGAGCCGGTGCGGATATCGTCGGTGTCGCAGCAATAGGAAATGAGGAAAAAATAATCGAGGCAATGGACGAGGCTCTCCGGTGGAACAAAGCAATCCTCGTGGACCTGATTGATTGTCCAGATCCGCTCGGAACCATTATGAAAATCAAAAATTTTCTCGGACCAAATTCGTCAAGAGCGATTTTCTGTCTACACATCGGGATAAGCCTGCAGAAGAAAGGTTACCGCGTAAGTGATCAAATGGAAGTCATCAAAAGAGCGAAAATTCTGGCGGCTCCCTCTTTTTTAGCCGTGGCGGGTGGAATAAAAGAGGAGACGGCGGGCAGCTTGACCAGCGCAGGCGCAGATATTTGTATTGTAGGAAGCGCGATTTATAAGTCAAGCGAGCCGGCTGAAGTAACCAGACGGATTTTACGAGAGATAAAGAAATAACTCAACCAATTATTTTTTCCCATCTGACGTTTTCCTCAAAGAGTTTCTGGGCAAGTCCCTGTCTAATCTTATCGTCCGGTCTTATTTTTCCAACAATCTTGTGGATTCTCTGCAGTGTTGTGTATGTATCGTGGGGTACGAGAATTATCGGGACTTTTTGCTCATCTGCACGGGGAAGAACTTTGACGCTAGGTCTGAGATTTCCCGTCACAATTATGGCGGAGGTGTCTGTCTCAAGCGCTGCTGAGATGATATCCGTTCTGTCTCCACCAACTATGACAAGCTTGTCCTTAACTCTCTGGAAGTATCTGAGCGCGCTATCCATTGTCATTGCTCCGATCAAAAAGCTTCTGACTAGCCTATTCATGCCCTCACGTCCAGCCAAAATCTCGCCGCCTATTTCTTCATAAATTTCCATAACTCTGGTTGCTCCGAGAGTATCATTTTCTGGAACCGAGCCCAACACTTCCAATCCATTCTTTTCTAAGATTGAACGAGCGTTTTTCTCCACGCTGGTGTTTTCCACCGGAACCTTATTTAAAACCACACCAATAATGTCTACGCCCTGCACTCTGCAATAATCTGCAAAAAGCAAAACATCGTCCAGGAATGAAGAGCTCGTCAAGCTGGTTACAAATAGTATCTTGGCCCCGATGTCCTTAGCGATTCTAGTCACTGAACATTCAATTGAGAAACCGCCAGAGAAGAAATCCGGACCGTCTATAAAAAGGATATCTTTCCCCCTAGAAATAAACCTGTAAGCCTCGATTATTTTCTTGTATACTTCTGGAGACAATCTGTCAATTTTTCCAACCAACCCAAATTTATCGAGCGTAACCGGAGAAATTGACTCCATTTCCTCCTCCAAATCCAAAATCTCTTTCATGTTACGTACATCATCATCAATAGAGTCTTCAGATATAGCATAGCCAATGGGTTTGAAGTAGCCGATCTTTTTCCCCATATTTTTAGCCTTTAAAGCCATTGTCATTATAAAAGTGGTCTTGCCGCTGTACTCGGTTGGAGAAACCACATAGAGTACCCGCACGCTTATTCCCTCCTTATCTTTCCAACCGTGACTCTTATATCTGCTGCTATGCAGCCTCTCCCTTCTTCATAAACGAAGAGTGGATTCGCCTCTATTTCTTCTATTTCTTCCACAGACGTTACAAGCTCCGATATCCGAAGAATTATTTTGACTATCGAGTCTATATCAGACGGTTTTTCTCCACGTATGCCTTTTAAAAGTGTAAAAGCTTTGGTTTCTTTGATGAGTTCTCTTGCCTCCTCTTCTGTCAGAGGACAAAGCCTGTATGAGACATCACGCAAAAAGTCAACATATATTCCTCCTAATCCGAACATAACGACTGGACCAAACTGAAAATCTCTAATCGAACCAACAATAACCTCTTTCGCTGGAGGAAGCATTTTGCAGATTTGAACTCCCAATATCTTTCCTCCCGGAATGGCTGTGCGAGCTCTTCCGATTATTTCTTCATAATACTTTCTGACTTCTTCTGCAGATCGAACATTCAAAACAACACCTCCTATATCAGTTTTATGAACAACTTCCGGAGATACGATTTTCATGACAACTGGATATCCTATTTCTTCGGCTGCCATTACTGCTTCTTCCGGACTCCTAACCAGTCTCATGGCCGGCGTTGGTATCCCACATGCTTCCGCCAGCTTGAAGCTCTCATCCACGGTAAGATTTGCTCTTCCTTCTTCTCTGGCTTTCTTCACTATTTCTCTGACAACTTCCAAGCTTAACCCAAGCGGAGTAGGCTCTGGCGGAGGTGATCGGCTTGAATACTCATACATCTTCGCTAAAACTAGAATCGCAGATTCCGGAAATGCGAAGTTAGCCAATCCACTATCCTCTAAAATTTGAACTGTCTCCTTTCCGACACCCATGAAAATTGGAATTATGGGTTTGTCGGGAAAGATTTTTCTAACGTTTGCGATTTCCTTAGCAATTTTTTCCACCGGTGTCATCGCTTGGGGTGTGACAATTACTAAAACTGCGTCCACCCTTGCACTGGAAAGACATAACTCCAGAACTCTCCGATACCGATTTTCATCAGCGTCTCCCAAAACATCGATCGGGTTGTGGATAATGGCATGTGGCGGTAACGATTTCTCTAGTTTCTCCTTGATGTCTTCCTCCAAGAGCGGTAACTCTAGTCCAAGGCGTTCGCACGCGTCCGCAGCCAGGACTCCTGGTCCACCACCGTTCGTCAGCACTAGTACTCTTTTGCCCTTGGGTAGAGGTTGTGTTCCAAAACCGACAACGATATCAAAAAACTGCTGTAAGGTCTCGGCCCGTATTATACCGGTCTTCTTGCAGACTGCAGAGAAAACCGCGTCAGAACCGGCAAGAGAACCCGTATGTGACAGAGCAGCCCTTACTCCGGCTTCCGTGACTCCCGATTTTAAAACCACTATCGGCTTCAAGCGCGAAACCTTGCGACAAACCTCGACAAATCTCCTACCTTCCTTAACCCCCTCTATATAAAGTCCAATCACTTTTGTTTGTTTATCTTCGGAAACTGCCTCTATGAAATCTGCAAACGTTAAATCTGCCTCATTGCCCACGCTTATGAAGCTTGCTATTCCAATTTTCATCTGAAGCGCCCAATTAAGGATTGCGCTACCCAGAGCCCCGCTCTGCGATATTAAAGTAATATTTCCAGCTTTGGGGAATCCCGAGCTAAAAGAAGCATTCACTCTCGTTGTAGTGTTTATTAGTCCAAGACAGTTTGGCCCTAACAGACGTACTCCATAATTCCTACACGTTTCAACGAGTTCTTTTTCGAGTTTCAATCCTTGAGGTCCGATTTCACTGAATCCGGCTGATACCACCACTATTCCTTTTACCCCCTTGCGTCCACAATCTCTGGCAACATCTGGAACCAGTGGGGCTGGAACCGAGATTATAGCTAGATCGACCTTTCCCGGCACGTCCAGAATGTTTCCATAAGTCTTGACTCCTAGGACATCCGTAGCTTTGGGATTAATCGCATAAAGCTTACCCCCAAAACCGGCCTCTATCATGTTTTTTAGGATTTTGTGACCGACCTTATTGGGATCCCTGCTTGCACCAATTACCGCCACGGAGCTTGGAGCAAGGAAAGCCGAAAGGTCTATTTCAATCACCTCATCATTATGCATTACATCTAACCTAAATAACTCGACTGAAATTATATCATGATGGATGACCCCATGAAAACGGACCCGTTAAAGATATACGAAAGTAGAAAAAGGAAACTTGAAGAAGCCCTGAGTCTCATAAAGACCGGAGACCACATTTTCGTTGGCTCTGCCTGCGGAGAACCCCAATATCTTGTGAGAGGACTGGTAGAAAAAGCAAGCCATCTTTCAGACAACGAGATTCTGCATTTATACACGCTAGGTGTGGCTCCGTATGCAGAGTCAAAATATTCCGACAGATTTAGATTAAACACATTCTTTGTTGGCGCGACGACTAGGGAAGCCGTGGCAGATGGTAGGGCTGACTACACTCCGGTGTTTCTTTCCGAACTTCCAAAAATGATTTCTAAGGGAATGGTCCCCATTGATGTTGCCCTTATTCAAGTCACCCCACCTGATGACCACGGTTTCTGCAGTCTCGGCGTCTCGGTGGAAATCACAAAAACTGCGGCTAAAATTGCTAAACTTGTCATAGCACAGGTTAACAGATATATGCCTAGAACGATGGGTGACAGCTTTTTACATGTCAGCGAAATCGATGTTTTCGTTGAGCATGACGAGCCAATTCTTGAAGTCCCACCCCCCGAGCGCGATATTGTTTCAGACAGGATCGCCAGGTATGTTGCAGAGCTCGTGGAGGATGGATCCACGCTGCAGATAGGCATCGGAACAATACCTGACGCTGTTCTGGGGGCGCTTACGGATAAAAAGGACTTGGGAGTCCACACCGAACTTCTAACGGAGGGGATAGTTGACTTAGTTGAAGAAGGTGTGATAACATGCGCTAAGAAAACTCTTCATAGAGGAAAAATTGTCGCATCCTTCGCAATGGGTACACGCAGACTCTACGATTTCATTGACAATAATCCAATGATCGAATTCTACGAGGCTGATTACGTAAATGATCCGTTCATTATAAGTCAAAATGAGAAAATGGTGGCAATAAATCAGGCGCTTGAGATAGACTTGACAGGACAAGTTTGCGCCGACTCAATAGGATACCGATTTTACAGCGGATTGGGGGGCCAAGCGGATTTCGTCAGAGGCGCGATACGTTCAAAAGGAGGCAAGGCGATAACCGTTATCCCTTCTACAGCCAAAGAAGGAGAGATTTCCAGAATAAAATCCGTGCTCAGCGAAGGAGCCGGAGTGGTTTTAACGAGGGGGGATGTTGACTACGTCGTGACGGAGTATGGTGTGGCTTGGCTGCGAGGGAAAAACATAAGAGAAAGAGCGCTCTCACTCATATCCATCGCTCATCCCCGATTCAGAAACGAACTATTGAGCTGGGCTAAAGAAAAACGACTAGTTCCCCCAGATGTTTTGCCCTTCCCAGAAATTGAGTACCCAGAAGAGTTGAAAAAATGGGTAACCCTTAAGGAAGGAACCCGAATTCTGTTAAGGCCCATCAAACCCTCGGACGCTACTCTTAAGCAGCATCTCTTTTATGCTCTCTCGAAAGAAAGCGTGACCAAAAGATTTTTGGGTTCCCTTAGAACGATGCCACTGAAGAGAATATGGCCATTTGTGTTAATCGATTACAACAATGAAATGAGTATAGTAGCCGTCAAAGAAAATGAAACAGAAGACTTGATTGGGATAGGAAGCTATGTGAAAATCCCTCACACAGACTCGGCCGAGGTTTCTTTCTTGGTCAGAGACGATTGGCAGGGGCGTGGTGTGGGCAGTGCGCTTCTTCAACATCTGATCGATATCGCAAGAGCTAAGGGAATATCAACGTTTACAGCTTGGGTTTCTACAGACAATTATAGAATGATGCACATCTTTCGGAAATGTGGATATCCCATGAAATATCGAATAGAGGGAAACCTCTACTATGTGGTCATCGACTTGACACAAAAGCTTGAAGAAAATACTAACCGAACTCTTTGAGTTTTGCTGGAAGATACTCGTTTACAACATATGCCAATCCGTACTTCGCAAACGCCTGCTGCTCAGCCTTTTTCCCAAGTTCAAGCATCTTCTTTATTTCCCTTTGCCAGAATTCGGAATTGTATCTCGGGTCTTTCTGTAGCTGCTTCAACCGAGCAATATCTATCTCTCTCAACTTGTCGGTCGGGAGATCATACTCAACTATGTCTGTAGCGGTCACACCTATGAATTTCGCATCGGGGACTGCGAGCTCATGGTTGATGTATGCGAGCTTCGCGCTTCCAGAAATCACAACCATTGCTATATGAAAGCCAAATGGATCACCATCCGTGAACAAAAGCACAGGCAAGTCTAGTTCCTCGTTCACCCGCTTCAGAAATCTTCTTGTCGCTCTGGCAGCCTGTCCCTTAAGCCCCACGATTAAAGCATCAAACTTTTTCCAAGCTTCCTCCTGCAAGAGTCTGTGATACATACCCATTGTTTCTACCGCTATTACTCTCTTTGCTTTACACTTGACAAACTCCACGTCGTCTATCGTTGGCGGTATGGTATATCCGCCCCTTCCAGCTTTCGTCGCGTCTATTACAACGTCCTCTTCTTTCAGAACTATTTCTCCGAAAACAGCCGCTCCATCTTCCTCGGGCATAAGGCCTAAATCTTCTCTTTTAATCCCAAAAGTAGCCTCTAAGTCTTCAACCATCAAATCGGATTCCGATTGATCCGAGAAGGGACCCGTCTCCCATCCTTCGGCGGTGTAGTACATTTCCCTTAGAGTTGCAAACTTTCCGCTTTCTATAAGCTCCGCGGCAAAATCTGCAACACACATAAGTTGAGCAAATTTCTTAACCTGCTTTATGTTAGCAGCGGATCTCACACTTACTTTGTTCCCAAGAACATAGTATCTGCTTTTCTCGTCGTAAACTATGTTTGATGTGCTCCTAGAGGGTATTTTCAAACGTGGTGGCACACCTTCTTCGAGCATTTTGAGAACAAGCTCGCCCAAATCAGATAACTTCTCTCTAGCTTCCTTTTTCCTCTTCCCCAGTTTTGACATTTTTACCCCCCAGTATTTTTGTTAAAACCTTACTTATATCTGGCAGACTTTTGCCGGCTAGTCTGGCGGCTTTTTTAGCGATCACCGGTAGATACTTCTCGAAAATCATTGCCTTTTCCCTTCTTTCTTTCAATCTTATCTTTCTGTTCAGGAAAGCCCTCAGTTCTCTCGCTGCATCCATTATGGCGCTCCTGATTTCTGCAACTATTTCGGGCTCATCGGCAATTGACTGTTTGCCCGCTGAAGTATACGGAACATAAACTGAAGAGATATTTACAAAAAGCGTAATCGGCGCGTTGGCTGGATCCACGCCATATCTTCTCCAATCTATCGAATTCACTGCTGTCATGATCGCACAGCCTCCTTGGTCGAATATCAGTGGGGCCCTGTTTGCGAATCTGATTACTTCTATACCGGTTTCTCCCTCACCCTCCTCCGTCCGCTTACCAGCGCTTCCACCGTAAGCTATCCCAACCTCGACTTGGAAAGGTATTCCTCCACGATAGACTTTCGGTGGTCTTTGAACCACATGAACAAATTCTGGATTATAGATCTGCTTGAGACCGCTTTCTATATTCTGTGCACCAATCGGTCTCAGACCTTGCGATGAAGGCGCCTGTATCTTCACCTCTTTGAAAGCCTTTACGATTCTCTCGGCTTCTTCCCATGTCAGTTCTTTTGGATTTTTGTTCTCGGGCACTCCTGCCATTCTGCAGACTTCTCTGGCTTTTTCTCTGCTGACCTTCTCAAGTTCGCTCGACAGGAAAGAACCGATGCTTTTTGCGGATGTGCGCTTGGCCAGAGAAAGGAGATCATCTGGAAGAAGACCTAAGGGATGCGGTAGAACCGGTTCGGGCGGCTTCGGAACTTCTTCGACAGCATTTTCAAAAACCGTGAGATTCCCGTCCGGCTCCACGAGCGTTATGTGCACGTGAGGGTTGGCGACAGCCGTCATTCGTAGGTAATTGAACGGACCATATCTTGATCGAATATAAACAATGTCCTTGAGCTCGAGCTCTACCCTAGTCCCGCGCCACTTTCCCTTAAGTTTCCTGAGTTTCACTATTTTTCCTTCATTTCTTTCAACGTCGATCATAACGTGTGCTTCAACGATTTCCCCCTTGCCGGTCGAGGTGATTACTTTTACAGGCTTTCCCGTAGTCATCTGCGAGAACATGACGGCGCCGGAGATTCCGATGCCCTGCTGCCCTCTCTGTTGCATAAACCTGTGAAGTTTCGTCCCCGCAAGCATCTTTCCAAAAACATGCGAAATAAAATTCTCTGGAATTCCGGTTGCATTGTCTTCAACGGTCACCCGCAAATGCTCCGGATCCTCGCTCGCTTTTTCTATTATGACTTTTATCTTTGGAAGAATACCTGCCTCCTCGGCGGCGTCGATGGAGTTTGTAACGGCTTCGTGAATGACCGTTGTCAGAGATCTTATTTTTCCTGTATATCCGAGCATTGCTGCGTTCTTTCTAAAGAACTCGCTAACCGTGTGCTCCTTGAACTCCCTGAATATTTCCTCCGCGACTCTTACCAAACCCTACTCCCTCCCAACCCCCATTCTTGGAAATATCACATTCTTCTTTTTTGCTTTCTCTCTTTCTAAAAATCTATAAACCGATGAATGTTCGGAGCCGGAGAGCAACATCTGTATGGCCGTCCTAGCTGTTCTTATCTGCTCGGGATCGCCGATTATAGAAACTGTTTTTCCGAAAACTGAAACATATGCTCCAGTCATTTGTTCTATGGTCCTCCTCATTTTTCCGCTTTCTCCGATCACCCTGCCGCGCATTCTCTGCATAGCCTTTTCCGAATCCCCAACAAAATCTTTTATCTCTATGATGTCTAAATATTGATCCTCTTCAAAAAGTCTGAAAGCTCTCTCCGGACTGAAACCTCTCCCTATAGCCTTGACTACTTCAAGAGCTTGTAACCCTCCTAAAGGATTTTCCGCGACCTCGATCGTTACCTCGCCGGTTTCGCTATCTATCAGCAATCTTGTGCCTGTTCGACTTTCTATTTCTCTCTTTATACGTCCATCTTGGCCTATCAGAACCCCGATTCTTTCTTTGGGTATGCGGACAAACAATTCCGTCTTCTCCATCAAAACCCAATCCCAAACCACGGATATATGCTTTCGGTTTTTAATCCTCTTCTTCTAAAAAAATCACCGATGTTAGTGCCTATTTTAGTTGCTCTTGCAGCCGTTTGGTATCTGATGATTTGGATTTTGATAAAAAAGCTGATCCCGAAAATCGACAGACCAAATCTCAAACAAGTTGTAAAAATGGTAGAACGCGACCTGTTGAGAGAAATAGAAAGAAGAACTAGGAGAAAGAAAAAATACACCAAAGAATGGGCAGAAGCGAAAAGGAGGCTTGAAGAGATTGGGGATTTATGATGAATTTTTGAGAAGGATAGATAAGATCTTGGAAGTCGAAGAGGAAAAAATCGAGAAAGTCTTGGACCTTTGGATAAATTTGAAGGAATTTCTTTTGATAATCAGGTCGAGCTGTTCTGAACCAAAGTTGAAGAAAGTCATTGAAGAAGTCTTTACCTCTGGAAGTCGCTTTGAAATATCTGCCGCGGCTTGCTCTGAGCCATTGAAGGATGAATGGCAAAGCATTGCCAAAATAGATTTGAGGAGATTACGTGAAAACCTTTTAGCCCTCCGAAAAATCTTTGAAAAGAAAAGAGAAAAGCTGGAGGAAGTTCTGCTTGAAGCTTTCGCCAAAGCCAAACTTGGAATTTCTCCGACCGTAGTGATTGACGACCTTATAGAGAGCGGACTCCTATCGAAGAGCACGGCGTCCTATCTCAGACTTGAAAGCAGAGAGATCGAGAAGTGGAAAAACCCTGACGAAATCAGAAGAATCGCGGGACTACTTTTTCAAATCAGGAGGCTCCGCGATGCTGAAGAACGAAACTCATAAAATTATGCTTGAAATGATCCGAGAAGTTTCGAGACTTCGTTCAGATGTGGATTTAATCTCGCGAAGATTGGAGTCTCTGGAGAGCAGAATCAAGGAAATTGAAAACATGATTCAGCTTTTAGGAGATAATCTATGAAACATGAGATCATCAAATACGGCAACATCAGGGTTCTGCGGATGTTATGTCTCGACTGCGGAATGGAAGGATTCTCGACAAGATGTATGCAGCACGTTCTAAATGCGCTGGCAGATTATCCGAATGTCGATGAAATAAAGCTCGAGGGGGTCTACTGCAGAGAATATTGCGGAGATTCTTTAGAAGCCCTCAAGGAGCTCTCCAAGGTTCTCCACAAGGGCAAGATTTTTCTCCGAAGCTCTCTAACAGTGGAGACTTGCAGAAAATGTGAAAGTGAAAGAAAGAGAAAGCTAGAAAGAATTCTGGAAAAACTTCCTGAAAAACCTAGTAGTGCTCTCATCGGTCTGAAAACTCTGCTTTCAGAAAATAGAAAAGGAAGCAGCCTGAAACCGTGTGGAGAGTGTAAAGATTTCTTTGTAGAGAATCTAAAGGCTCTCACGTCCATTTTCGAAAACTGCAAAGTTGTAAAAATGGGAACAGCTATCCTAGAACCCCGACTGAGACCGCCGTTCTCTTCGATTAGAGTGGAGACAAAAGTTTCTCCAGAATTTCATCTCGTTCAGACATATGAAGTTGAAGATTGCGAGATAAAAATTTTCTGGAACCAAAACAAACTTCAGTATTTGTACTTTGTACTTCCTACGGAATACAGATTTGACGCGACAGAAATTGAAGTTTTGTCATTAGCTAGGAAAAAACTAGCAGAATCTTTTCCATGTTCCCCTTTCGATGTCACACAAATGAGAGAAACCGTCAAACGAAAAGCGGAAGAAATTTTGGCAGAAATCGGCAACTGTCGTGACCATGAAAAAATCGCAGCTTGTCTGACGAGAATGACAGCGGGCTTTGGGATGCTTGATATACTTCTCGCCGACCCCCATGTGCAAGATATCTATGTCGATTCGCCAACTAATGAAAATCCAGTTTATCTAATTCACTCCGATTTTGGCGAGTGTGTGACCAACATGTATCTAACACATTCTGGGGTGGGATGGTTGATTTCAAAGTTCAGACTTCTTAGCGGAAGACCATTTTCAGAAGCTTTTCCGGTTCTAGATCTCGATCTGGATGGGAGCAGGTGTACAGTCGTTGGTCCGCCGCTCAGCCCAAGTGGGGTGTCCTTTGCCATAAGAAGGCACAGACCAGAACCATGGACACTTCCACAATTCGTGGCAAAGGGTTTTTTGAGCGAGGAAGCAGCCGGTTTGCTCAGTCTTTTGGTCGATGCTCAGACAGCAATGTTAATAACAGGCCATCGTGGAGCAGGCAAAACATCTCTTTTGTCCTCCCTCATGCTTGAGGTGCCTCCCAACGTTAGGATGATAACTATCGAAGATACAAGAGAACTTCCAGTAGAAAAGCTGCGAAGGTTTGGATTTAAAATACTCCCTCTTGTGATTCAGCCAGTAGTTGGGGGAACTGAAACCGAGCTGCGGGCAGAAGATGCTTTGAAAGCTGCCTTGAGGCTCGGAGAATCCGTGCTCATCATTGGAGAAGTCAGAGGCTCCGAAGCAAAAGTCCTTTACGAAGCAATGAGGGTAGGAACAGCTGGAAATGCGGTGATGGGGACAATACACGGCTCCTCCGCCAAAGATGTGTTTGACAGAGTGGTTTTCGATTTGGAGATTCCGGAAAGTTCCTTCAAAGTCACCGACGTGATCGTCGTGGTTTCGGCTGTAAGAGAGGGCGGAAGGATGACGAGAAGCAGAAAATTGACAGAAATCGTGGAGGTTGAAAAAGAGGAGACCCGGGAGACGTGCTTTAGAAGGCTTCTATCATATCTTCCCGAGAAGGGAAAATTTCAGATCGAGCTGCACAAGTCAGAACTTCTCAAGAAAATTGCTCTTAGATGGGGAATCAGCAGAAATCGTTTGTTCGAAATGCTTAATTACAAAACGGCAATGCAACGCGAGCTTGTTAGCCTAGCGTCTCGGGAACCACAAATTTTGGAGGCTGAATTTGTCGTGCGTGCGAATCTCAAATGGAGAGAGATACTTGAAATCGAAAAGAGTAGACCATCTAAAATCTTCAAAAGGTGGAAAGATTGGCTGGAGAAAGAAGTAAAACGCCGCCCGATGAAGTAAACATTCTAGAGTTTTGTGGAGATCTCGTCTTTGCGCTCGAACATGACCCCAACATAGAACATGCGATTGCTTTCGCGTCCAAACATCTTGACAGTGATAGTCGCCTTTGGATCGAAAAACATTTAGCTGAGGACGTTTTCACGGAGAGAAGCCTAAGTTTGAATTTTATTGGCAAACTGAGAAGGAAAGAACTAGTAAGTGTTTTTCAGTTGCTTGAAAGAGCGGCGAATAAACGAGGTCTGGATGAGAGAAAGATTCTCCTTGACAGGGCGCTAGAAAACCTGCTTTCTTCTATCAGAAAGGAAATAAACTCGTTTTACGAAAAAGTTAAGCTACCAAATCTGATAATCTTTGGAATCGGTATTTTGGTTCCGCTAGCACTTGTGCTTCTATTTCCAACTTTTTCCTTTTTAGGTGGTCGATTTACTCTTCTTCAAGCGGGGATCGTCTACTGCGTAGTACTTCCGGCCTTCGTGTTTTTTATTACTAACAAAATTGATCAAGAAAGACCACGTTGTATAGCTCCACCACCAGTTCCACTAAAATTCAACCCAACTTATGTTTCTATCCCGATCTTTTCATGTATCTTGGTGGTCATTTCGATTTTCCAATTGGGAGATTCGGCTTGGCTCCCTGCGATATGGATTTTAGTGTTTTCCACCTCGCTCTTACTCCTAATCGTTGGAATTGGACCTTTCAAGTTGCGCATAAAAGTTGAGCAGGTAGAAGAGGAATTCCCGGATTTTTTACTCGAGATGGGAATGTCGATTGAAGAGGGAAAACCGCTCGAAAAAGCAATAGCGGATTATGAGAAGAAAAATAAAACTCCTTTAACCTCCGTTTTGAGAAAAATCGAGCGGAATATTCAATTCGAAGGCACAGGTATCATAGACACAGTAATGTCAGAAGATTTTAAAAGAGAAATACCATCACGAACCGTACACAGCGGTATGATTTTACTCGTCTCCGCGGCTGAAAAGGGAAGGCGCTCGGCTGCCGGCACAATTATCAGGATTTCTAACCATCTCAGAAAAATTCTCGAACTTAAAAAAGAAATAAAAGATAAAATGTCCGATATCCTTACAACAGCGCGTGCTCTTGCTATCTTCTTCGCCCCGATTTTGACAGCATTCACGGCTAGAACATACGAGGTCATCACGTCCAAACAGAATGGTTTCTTTCAAGCCTCATTCTCGAAAATTTCACTTGCAACCGTTCTTTGCGTTTATACATTGATTCTTTCTGTTTTGCTTGTCGACTATAGTGTGAGATTGGAGTATGGAAAAGATGCCCCTTTAAGATGTGTGAACATCGCGATAGCCATGCTGACGGCGTTGATTGTATTTACGGCAGGATGGATAGCTGGTGGTCTCTTCTTTGGTTTCCTTCTCGGTTATTAAACACCAGAGAGAGATGTTACTGATGAGCAGATACACATTTGTATACATAACTGCGCCGAATGTCAAAGAAGCCGAAAAAATCGGAAAGATCCTAGTTGAAGAAAAACTCGCTGCCTGCGTAAACATCTTTCCGATCAGGTCGATTTATAGGTGGAAAGGAAAAATCGAGAAAGCCAGGGAAGTCGTATTGATAGCTAAAACCAAGAAAACCTTGTTTAGCAAATTGGCAAAACGAGTTGCCGAAATTCATCCATATGAAATACCGTGTATAGTAGGATTTGATATAAAGCAAGGAAACGAGGAATTTCTGGAGTGGATAGATGGAGAAACAGAAGATAAGTGAAAACACGCCTCTAACAGAGGTTTTAAAAATTCCTGGTGCCACGGAAGTCCTGCTCAGAAATAACTTTCCGTGCATCATGTGCCCGCTCGCCTTTTTTGAAATTGGCACAATGAAACTGGGGGATGTTATCAAGGCGTATAACCTGGATGCAGAAAAAATAATAAAAGAGCTGAATCAGCTCATCGAGCAAGAGGAAAAGAAACAGGAGTAATGTGGAGATTTCGCCGTTTCCGAAACCTTATATTTCTCGTATAATACTCTATTTTTGGTGGGGTACTGAAAAGGAAACTTTTAAACCAGCCAAAAGCTGCCTCAACAAAACGTCTAACAGAACAGGAATCTTTAAAAATAATTGAAGAGGCAGGCATTCCATTTGCTCGCACAATTGTCTGTCGAAGTTTGGAAGAGGTTTTGCAGGCGGCTAGAACCATCAGATATCCTGTAGTTCTCAAGTTAATGTCCTCCGACCTGAAGGAGCGGGGACTCTCCGGTGTAAGGTTAGGGATAAGTTCGGAGACAGAGTTGAGAAGAGCATTCAACGAGCTGGAAAAAATCGTCTCCGCGGCAGGATGGAAACTCGAAGGGTGGGTGGTCCAAGAATATATAGCCGGTGGGAAAGAGGTTAGAATCAAAGCATTTCGAGATGATGAACTTGGTCCCTCTATAGTTTTCGAACCGATTAGTTTCTGGATGAGGATTTTCGGAGATCGAAGCTTTAGATTGGCCCCACTGGACAGGGATGAGGCCAAAGAGATGATAAAGGAAACGTATGGATACTATATGCTTGTTGGAGAAGACGGTTCACTGCCCGTGGATTTCGACGCACTGATAGAGACGATGTGCAAAATGAGCGATCTTATCTGCAAACTCGGGCGCGTCGTGGAAATACATCTCCATCCATTAAAGGTTCTTGAAAGAGGTGTGAAGGCAGTAGACGTTAAAGTTGTTTTAGAGGTGAAATAATATGTCTCTTGATGTCCTCCTGCGACCAGAAAAGATCGCAATCGTTGGAGATGCGAGGGAGAAGACAACATATAAAATGTTTATCAAAATCGTAGAGCGAACAACGGGCTTTCCGAAGGTTAAAATTGTAGACCTCGGAGGCGAGATTAATGGCGCCGAGAAGTCTGTAAAATATCTGGGGCGCGATATTGATATCTGCGTCGTCGTTCTCGGAGGTAAAAGTCTAGGAAAACACTTGCAAGAGATTTTTAAGAGATGCAAACTTGTAGTTCTCCTCAGCGATATTTCAGAGCAAATTCTAGAAAATAGGGAGAAAATTTTGGGACCTAGATCCGCCGGCATTATAAATAACGATGTTGGCCTTCGAACATCAATCTCGGAAATCCCTCCAGCTGGTTCTGTCTCGCTAATATCACAGAAACAAGCCGTTACCGTAAGGATACTAAGAAAAATGAGTGCATATTCGGTGGGTGTGAGTAAGGTCATTTGCACTGGTGAAGGTCAAGGAATTCCGGAGATAGACATCCTAAAAGTTTTGGCATCAGATAAGTCAACCTCTACAATTTGCTTGAACATCTATCGAACGAAGAATTTACGAAATCTGCTGGATGAAATCGGCCATGTCTCCAGATCAAAGCCTGTTGTCTTTCACTTTTTAGGTAAGGATGACTGGATGGTCGCCTCGGCTGTCAGACAAAGGGGAGGCATATACGTTCGAAATGTCAGAGAACTCGTATGTGGTGCAAAGATTTTGTCTGAAACTCCACCACTACTTGGGGACAGGATATTCTTATTGGCTCGAACTGTAGACCTTTGCTTGGATGCAGCGAAGCATCTTTCGGAATTCACAATTTGCGATGTCCCAGAAAAAATTTTGGTGAAAGCTGGACTTGAGAGGGGAAACACTGGGTGTTGCTTCAAGAACATCGATTTGCTTGTAAGATATATACCCGAGTTTGAAAAAGTTTCTGATGGCATCTTCTTAGTTCTTGAAGAAGATGAGGAAATTGAAAAATTGGAAGGAATACGAGTTAACAAAACGTTTGTGGTCATTTATCCAAGACGCATACGCTCAGCCAGATTTCCGATTTTCGAAGATGTCGAGGATGCGGCTTTGGCAATGAAGATCTCGGCAGAAAGAGGCAAGTTCTTAAGAAAATCAAAAATTTGTTAGGAACTGTCCCCGGCCAGGTTTGCCACAAACTTCTCCATTCTCATAAATTATTTCGCCACGGGAGATGGTTATATCTGAAAAACCAGAAAGCTCCATTTCCTCATAAGGCGTCCAGCCTGCTGGTTCAATCAACTTCTTAGCGGAGATTTTTTTGTGCGAGGGGTTTAAAATCACAAGATCTGCATCTGAACCTTCTCGCAACACACCCTTCCTCGGATAAAGTCTGAAGATTTGAGCAGGCCTAGTTGAAAGAACCTTTACCATTGTCTCTATTGTTATCCTACCATTCCTCACGCCGAGTTCAAACATTACAGGTAACAGAGCTTCTATTCCCGGCAAACCTTCAGGAGCGCGTGCCGGCTCAAGGTTTTTTACTTCTTCCATTTTAATGAAAAAATGACCGCTTGCCACTGCATCTATCGCTCCGATATCTATGGCTTTCCACAGATTCTCTACATCCTCCTTAGACCGCAGTGGTGGACACATTTTTAAAAGCGGATTTTTCTCCGAATCTTCTTTTGAGAAAACGAGATAGTGAACACAAGTTCCTCCCGAGACCGTTAAATGTTCCTTTTCTGCTTTCGAAAGAAAAAGGCATGCTTTTTGTGTTGTTATACGTCCGAAGTGAACTGTTGCTCCTGTTTTTCTGACTTTCTCGAGAAGTTCCTCTACCGCTTTTTCTTCGGCTAAAGGTGGTCTGACCTCTTCGTCAGACTTTTCCTTTATAACTTCTTCGCTTTCAGCATGTGCACACAAGATTAAGTCCAGAGTTTTGGCGATTTTCATCACTTCGAGAATTTCTTCATTCGTGAGCTTTTCTGGTTCACATGTTCTAATTTTGAAGATTTTAGTTCCAGCGACAGATATCTCAGCCATTTTGGAAATGGACGCCCCGGTAATCGGTCCAGCTTGAAAACAAAAATCTACAAGGCTGAACTTTTTCATGAACTTAAGAGCCTTCTTTATTTCGAATACATTCGTGAGTTGAAGTGGTTCCGGAGAAATAAGGACTGTAGTGACTCCGGCTGCTGCCGCGGCAGCCGTCTCCTCTTTAAAAATCTTCCACTTCTGCTTGGAGCGAGTCAAGATATGGGCTTCTGTGTCTATTATTCCCGGAATAACCAGTTTATTTTTCGCGTCAATTTCTCTTTCTCCTTTTTCTACCCCACTAACTGAAATTTTCTTTATTTTGCCATTTTCAATCGACATTTCTCCAGTCACTATGCCCTCTGGCAGAAGAAGCCTAGCGTTTCTGATTACCAGTTCTGACATTTCATTTTCTATGTGTTTTGAACGTCAAAAAATATATACTTCTATAATGTCTGCATTGTGATGGAAGCGTGATGGCAGATCTATTGATCGAGAATGGCCTAGTGTTGACGATGAACAAGGAGGGTACCATTATCAAAAACGGATTTGTGTTAATCGAGGATGGAAAGATATCTCAGATTGGAAAAGGTTCCATTAAGTTAAAAGCGGATGAAATCATCGATGCTCGAGGAAAGATAGTAATGCCTGGATTCGTTTGTGCTCACACACATTTCTCGAGAATTTTAGCTCAAGGAACATCCTTGGGGAACTCCAATATCTTCAGGATGAAAAACCTCTGGCACAAGATTGACGAAAGTCTTTCTAAAAACGAACTTTGGACCTGTGTGTCTGCATCCTGTCTGCAGTACCTCCACAATGGTGTAACTTTCGTGGCGGGGGTTCTTCCAGGCAGCAATCCATCGGCCGGTATCCTCGGTAGGATCCTTTCCAAGATCCAAGAAATTGGGATAAGAGTCGGCTTAAGCGTGCTAGCCGATGAACAACATGGAAAGCTGAAGGGTGCCCATGGAATGCGAGAAAACGAAAAACTCATCAAAAAAATCAGGAAGAAAAGACATCAGAATGTTGTAGGATTTGTGAGTGTGAAACTAGATCCTTCGACTTCAGAAGAACTTTTGAAGTATGGAAAGGAAATTTCGCAGAGATACAGAGTTCCATTCCTCCTTCATTCCGAAGACAGCAGGTTGCTACGCGAGGTGAGCTATCAGAAATATGGTGAAAATCCTCTGATTAAGCTCTTCGAGCTTGGAGTTCTCAGACAAGGCACCATTCTCGCTCATTGCATTCCTATAAACGGAGAGGAGTTGAAGTTGTTAAAAAACAACGAAACTAAGCTTGGGTATACCATTGCCGATGTTTCCGAAGCAATCCGTCTTGAGTGGATAGTCTCCGAGAACGTACCTGTGAGTTTGGGAGACGACGGATTGTTGCCAGATCTTCTAGGATTGCTAAAGACAGTCTATCTTATGACAAAGCTGTCTTCGCTTGGATTGACTTTGAAAACTTCCCAGCTTCTTGAAATGGCAACAAAAAACGGAGCCGAAATGTATGGCGTAAATACGGGAATTCTGGAGAAAGGAAAGGCTGCAGACATCGTGATTTTGGATCATTCACACATGCCTGCGCCTCTTAGACCAGCTTGGATTACGGATCAAATAGTAGGGAACTTCGATGGAAGATTCGTGGATACTGTCATAGTGGACGGTAGAATTGTGAAAAGAGATGGAAAGGTTCTCTCCATCGATGAAGAAAAAACCATTGAAGAATACCAGAAGATTGCAGAAGAAGTTTGGGATAGAGTAGGGGGAGGTTGAGTCTCTGACTGTCTTGCAAGTAGAATTGTGTGGGTTAAAGCTTGTTAATCCAATAATTGCAGGAGCTGGTCCGTTTGGTAAAAATGCGGAAATGATGAGCAGAGCAGCTGAAGGAGGAGCAGCTGCGGTGGTCACGCAGACAATCAAAGTGGAATCGTGCAAAATGCCGCGTCCCTATCTAGCTAAAACTAGAGATAACCTTTTGAGCGCAGATGGATGGTCTGAGATCCGAGCCGAGATCTGGATAAAAGAAGAATTGAAAAAAGCAAAAAAGATCGGTCTTCCGCTAATTGCCAGTGTAGGTGGTGAGCCAGAAGAAATAGAAAAACTTGCTGGAGAAATCGCTGGAGCAGGAGCCGACGCCATAGAAATCTCGGCCAGGCATTCTGGAAAAAATCCATCAAAGGTGGCCGAAGCTGTGAAAGCTGCAAAAAGTTCTGCCAATATCCCCGTTTTCGTTAAAGTAGGGATGTACGATAAAGGTCCGCTGGAAATAGCAATCAGTTCAAAAAAGGCTGGAGCAGACGGAATAGTTTGCATGGATGCGCTCTGGCCAGCCTTGGAGGCTGATATCGAAGTTGCCATGCCAGCTATCGGAACTGCAGAAGGAGCGGGTCTTCTATCGGGTCCGGCAATTAAACCATTGGCGCTTTATTGGACAGCGAAAATCGCCAAGAATGTTTCGATTCCAATAATAGGCTGCGGAGGAATTTCGTCCGGGAGAGATGCAATAGAATTTATCCAGGCTGGAGCTTCTGCGGTGCAAATATGCACGGCGGCAATCTTTCGAGGACCGAAAGTTTTCGGAATAATCGCGGACGAGATATTGAAGTTTCTCAGGACAAAAAACTATTCTTTAGAAGAGGTTAGAGGAAAACTTCTCGGTCGCTTACCGGACTGGCCTCATTTGGAAACTAAACCACCAGAAATCATAGCCACAAGATGTAATTCTTGTGGGATATGCGTGCAGCAGTGCCCGTCTTCCGCGATGTGGACCTCAGCCCGAGGAATTAGAATAGATTTGTCAAGATGTGACGGATGTGGTTTATGCGTTTCTGTTTGTCCTTCTAGAGCTCTCAGGTGGTAAATTTCCACATTACAAGAGGAAAATTTTAGAACTTTTGCAGGCTAATCTATTGGGTTAGAATGAACGAAGAAGAGATAACAATATGGCAACTGCGGCACAATGGTGTCCTGATTCCGGAGTATAAGCCAGTCGGACTTTCCATCAAGTTTAGAGGAAAGGAGATAAAACTTACCCCGGAACAGGAAGAAATGGCAGTGGCTTGGGCTAAAAAAATGGATAGTGAGCAGGTCAAAGATCCGGTTTTCGTCAAAAACTTTTTTAAAGACTTCTGCAAAGCGCTCGGAATTGAAAATGGAAAACCGGAGGATTTTGATTTTTCTGAAGTCAAACAATGGGTAGAGGAAGAAAAAGCTAAGAAAGAATCGATGACAAAAGATGAAAAAAAGAAGCTTTCCGAAGAGAGGAAAAGAATCAGAGAAGAAAACAAGAAAAAATATGGCATTGCGATAATAAACGGTAAAGAAGTTGAAATCGCGAATTACACGGTAGAACCTCCATGCATATTCGTGGGTCGTGGAAAACATCCCCTCCGTGGCAGATGGAAACCTAGGATATACTACTCCGACATCATACTCAATCTTTCTGAAGATGCTCCTACGCCCCAAACGCCGACTGGAGAGTCGTGGGGAGGGAGGGTTTTCGATCCAAAAGCTTTGTGGATCGCCAAATGGAGGGACAAACTCACTGGAAAGATGAAATATGTTTGGATAGCTGAAAACGCGGAGCTGAGACAAATGAGAGAAAAGGAGAAATATGATGTCGCTAGAAAGCTCGATCAATACATCGAAAAAATTAGGGAACACATATGGAAAAATCTGACATCTGAAGATGAACTCAGAAGGAAAATCGCCACGGTGGCGTACCTGATAGATGTCCTGAAGCTAAGAGTCGGAGACGAAAAAGACAAGGATGAAGCGGACACTGTTGGCGCAACTACCCTCAGAGGTTCCCACGTTAAAATAAACTCGGATAATACAGTAACATTCGACTTTCTTGGAAAAGATTCTGTCAGGTGGGTCAAGAGAGTTAAACTCCCAAAAGAGGTAATCCAAAACCTAAAATCTTTCATTCGGGGCCCAAGAGATCAAATTTTTGATGGGGTCAAATCGGAACTCGTGAATGAGTTTCTCGGAGAGGTTATGCCAGGGTTGACAGCCAAGGTTTTCAGGACATACCACGCGACAAAGATTGTCGAAGAATATCTCAACAAGAACCATGTGGATAAAGATGCTCCGGAAATCGAGAAAAAATATGTCGGTTGCATGGCCAACTTGCAGGCCGCGATAGAATGCAATCACAAGAGAAAACTTCCCAAGAATTGGATAGAGTCCATCAGAAAAAAGGAGGAAAGAGTGAGAAAACTAAAGGAAGACATCAAAATCGCTAAGAAAAAGATGAATGAGAAGTTGGAGAAACTCGAAGAAAAGTTGAAACAGGAGAAGAAAAAGAGAACTGAAAAAATCGAAGAGCTGAGTAAGAAACCTTCCAAAGGCAAGAAGATCAGGGAAAGAATAAACAAAGAAAAACTGATGCTGAGGAAAGCTATAGAAAAATACCGAGAGAAGAAGAAAAGAATTCTCGAAATGTATGAGCATAAAATAAAAAATTTGGAGCTCAAGATAAAGGAGGCTGAAATAAAATTGCAGCTGGCGAAAAAGACAAAGGATTATAACTTGATCACCTCTCTCAAAAGCTACATCGATCCTAGAGTTTATGCGTACTGGGCGAAAAAGCTTGGATATGACTGGAAGAAACTATATCCGAAAAGCCTCCATAAAAAGTTCTCATGGGTGGATGAAAACGAGAGTATTGAAACATGACACGTTGGATGAAATTAGACTGATAGTCCTTCATCTTGAAGAATGTGATCCTAAACGATGTTCCGCTAGGAAGTTAAAGCAGGCAGGTTTTGCTGAAATCGTGAAACGTGCGGGCGAACTTCCCCCTGGGATTCTTTTGGATCCAACCTCAGAGAGAGCTCTCTCAAGAGAAGATCTGCCAACGGCCGAAAGATTCGGAATAATCGCCATTGACTGCTCTTGGAAAAAGTTAAAGGGGTTTTCGAGACTGTGGAAAGGAAGACATCCCCGATCGTTGCCCTATTTGGTAGCGGCAAACCCCATCAACTACGGTAGACCGACAATTCTCAGCACCGCTGAAGCTTTCGCGGCAGCACTTTACATACTCGGCAAACCAGAACTATCGGAAAAAATAATGGGAATCTTCAAATGGGGGCCTGTCTTCATCGAACTTAATAAAGAGCGGCTAGAAGCCTACATGCGGGCGGGTACGAGCGAGGAAATAGTCAAAATCCAGGAGCATTTTATGGAGATGGAAAGATCCCGTTTGTTAAACAAAAGCTTATTAAAAGACATAAACCAGTCACCATAATGGAGAGAATATGAGAGAAAGGGAAAGAATGCCTGCAAGCGGGGCCGGGTTGATAAGATATTTTGAGGAGGAAGGTTTCGGAATAAAGATTGACCCGAAGAAAATGATTTATTTCACGATTGGTTTCATAATCTTCATGATTGGACTTCACATCTTCGGACCGGCGATTTAATAATTCCCAATTTTTGCCATCCACTCTAATCTTTTTATACGCTCCTCTGTTGGCGGATGGGTTGAGAAGAGAGAGGCCAATGAAACACCACGGAATGGATTCACAATGAAGAGATGGGTGGTCGATGGATTTCCATGATCTAACGGACGCCTAATAACGCTTTCTTGAATCTTTCTCAGGGCTCTCGCTAAGGCTAGCGGTTTTTTAGAAATCGAGGCACCGGCGGCATCTGCCTCATATTCTCTACCCCGAGAGATAGCAAGCCTGACGAGCATAGCAGCGAAAGGAATGATGGGGAGAAGCAGTAGAAACAACGGAGATCCCTTCTGTTCCCGTCGCCCACCAGCCAAGAAGGCGAAATAAAACACGTATGTTATTGCCGCTCCGATTATAGCCGCAATCGTGTTGATCAACATGTCCCGGTTTTTCACATGGGCGACTTCATGGGCAAGGACTCCTTCAAGTTCTTCTTCTGACAGAAGGTCGAGGGCTCCTCTTGTAACCGCGACAACGGAGTGAGAGGGTGATCTTCCGGTTGCAAAAGCGTTCGGAACATCTGACGGAACAATGGCGATCTTTGGTTTCGGAATTCCAGCATTCTTAGCCAAACGTTCTACTATCTTATGGAGCACCGGGTGTTCCTCCTCACTAACCACCTTGGCGCGGTACATAGAAAGCACCCACTTGTCTGCATAGAAATACATGAACAAGTTTAGCGCTATCGCTAGCATGAAGGCGAAGGTAAGAGTGCTGCTAATCGACAAGCCTGTCAAGTAACCCACTATCCAGCCGATTGCAAGCAGAAGCCCCGTCAGAATACTCATCAGCAGGGCTGTCCGTACTGTTCCGCTCATCAATATCTGGTATTGATGGCGAGGCAGTATAAAAAGAATTCTCTCAATGCTCTTTTTTGTACTTTCTTTTAAAGGGGTTCCCTATTGTGAAAATTCGAGCCGAAACCGGACTAAATGACGCCGGTGATTTTTGCCAGCCGCTCCGCTTCTTTTCTGCCAAGTCCGCCGCCGAGCACGGTGTATCTCTCAGGACGAATTTTGTGGGCAATTGTCAAAGCTTTGACAATGTATTTCGGAGGTATACCTAATTCTTTGGCCGTGGTCGGAGCTCCGATTGTTTTTAGAGCATTTCTTATGATCTCCCAATCTCCACCTTGAAGATATGACATCATTATCGCACCAACGCCGCATTGCTCGCCATGGAGAGCTGGTTTAGGAGCAACCATGTCGAGAGCGTGACTAAAAAGATGTTCCGAACCGCTGGCCGGCCTGCTGCTTCCGGCAATTGCCATGGCAACTCCACTTGATATCAAAGATTTAACGACTTTTCTCACGCTTTCTTCTGTGTATCGCTTAATCACCTTCGCGTTTGCGATTATTAGCTCCGCGCTGACAATGGAAAGGGTTGCTGCATATTCACTGTAAGGCTCACCTTTGAAGTCTCGAGCGAGTTGCCAATCCCTGACAGCTGTTATGTTGGCAACCAAATCCCCACAACCGGAGGCAAGCAATCTGTAAGGGGCTTTTTTGATGATTGCTGTGTCTGCGATTATCGCGATTGGTGCGTGCGCCTGAATTGAAACCGGTGATCCGTTATCTCTTACGGATGCCCGCGAGGAAGCAATTCCGTCATGCGAAGCTGCCGTTGGAACTGAAATGAATGGTTTTCCCTCATAGAATGAGGCCAACTTTGCTACGTCGATGGATTTTCCACCCCCTACTCCCACGAAGAAAGAAACGCCCTTTGAAGACTTTCTAACTTTCTCCACAACCTCCGAGTTTGCATCTGATATCAGAGAAACCGATGGTTTTATACCGGCTTCGCGCAGTTTTCTTTCCACCGTCCGACCGGCGATATCATACGTTGTTTTGTCAGCCACTATCAGAGCCTCACCATGCAGGTCGAGAGCTTGACAAACCTCGGGGATCTTTTCGAGAACAGCACGACCAACCCAAATTTCCCTAGCTAGTTGTATGCGTTTAGGTTCTTTCATCTCTTTCCACTTACGCCTTCACATAAAAATAGACCGCGGTAATCGTCCTCCGAGCAGGTTTATCATAAAGACTTTTAAGGTTGGAAAATTCAGAGTAAATGGTCGATTCTGTGATGTCTGAAGAGAAGTTGAAATATCTAAAGGGAACCACAACAGTCGGTGTCGTGTGTCGTGATGGGGTGGTTCTGGCAACCGACAGTAGGGCTACTGCGGGATATCTGATAGCCAGCAAAATTGCAAAAAAAATATACAAAGTTACTGACCACATCGCATTTACGACCGCCGGGGGAGTGGCGGATACGCAAAAACTGGTAGAATGGCTGAGAGCGGAAGCAGGTTATCATCAAACAAGTTTGGGAAAACCTATGAGTGTGTCTGCCTGCGCTAGGCTTTTAGCGAATATAATGAACATATACTCGGTATACTATCCCTTCATCGCAAACATCTTGGTTGGCGGGGTTGATCGCTCCGGTCCTCAGTTATATTTTGTGGACATCGATGGGGGCATGACAAAAGAAACAATGGCCGCAACAGGATCTGGATCTCCAGTCGCTTACGGAATTCTTGAAAATGAAATCGAAGAAGACATGCGGGTTAAGGAGGTCCTACCGATTGCCGTTAAAGCCGTCAGAACGGCAATGAAGAGAGATGTCGGAAGCGGTAATACGGTGGCCGCCGGCACGGTGACTTGGGAGGAAGGATACCGGGAGCTTTCACCTGAAGAAATTGCGGCCTTACTAACAAAACATTAGCTGTTAAAGATGAAACCGAAAAATTCTGTAGAAAAATCCGAGGTGCTTGAGGAGATAAAGAAGATTGTTCGAGAAGAGAGCCCATTCGGGTCCTCCGTGCTGGATGTGGACTTCGAGGGTCCCAGAGTCGTCCTCTACTGTAAGGACCTGACACCTATTGCCCAGAGCGGGGAAGCTATCAAAGAACTGGCGAAACGCCTACGCAAGCGAATAATTTTAAGACCCCATCCGAGTCTTCTGGTTCCGAAAGAAGAAGCCGAGAAAATAATCCGTGAAATCGTTCCGCCCGAAGCCGGAGTAGAGGGCGTAGTTTTCAGCGAAGACGTTGGAGAAGTCGTGATAGAAGCCAAAAAGCCCGGATTGGCTGTTGGAAAAGATGGAGCAGTTTTGAGAGAAATAATGCACAGAATAGGATGGACGCCGAGGATTGTCCGAGCACTGCCGGTCGAATCCGATCTTGTCAAGAGCATAAGACTTCTGATGATCCAAACTGGGGCAAGCAGAAGGGAAATTCTCCGCCACATCGGAAGAAGGATATACAGAGGTAGAAAGGCAACAGAACAATGGATAAGAGTAACTTCATTGGGTGGAGCAAGAGAGGTTGGAAGGTCTTGTTTACTGCTGCAAACTGCGGAGAGTAGCATAATGATTGACTGCGGAATAAACGTCGCATCTGAAGAGAAAGCATATCCCTACGTCAACGCACCAGAACTGGATCTCGACAACTTGGACGCCGTAGTCATCAGTCACGCACACTTGGATCACTGCGGATATCTGCCAATTCTCTTCAAAATGGGTTATGATGGCCCGGTTTACTGCACGGCGCCAACGAGGGACCTCGCTGTTCTTCTCATGCTGGATTTCCTAGAAATTGCGGGAAGAGAAGGTAAAGAGATGCCATACGACAAGCGAGATATATCCAAATTCCTTTCCCATACGATCACGCTTGAATACGGCGACGTGACTGATGTTTCTCCTGACGTCAGGGTTACATTACACAACGCTGGACATATCTTGGGCTCTGCTGTTGTACACTTCCACATAGGAGATGGACTTTACAACGTGGTCTACACTGGGGACATAAAATTTGATAAAACGAGGCTCTTCTCTCCCGCCGCATATGGTTTTCCGCGAGCCGAAACCGTGATAATCGAAAGCACCTATGGGGGTCCGCAAGACATCATGCCTACTAGAGAGGAATCCGAGCAAGAGTTCATTAAAACTGTACTTGAAACAATCGAGCGTGGAGGCAAAGTTCTGGTTCCGGCATTCTCCGTTGGAAGATCGCAGGAAATCATGGTCTTGCTCGACGAATATGTCAGACGCGGAGTAATACATGACATCCCGATTTATTTGGATGGAATGATATGGGAGGCCACCACAATACACACCGCCTACCCCGAATATCTGTCGAAGGAGTTGCGCGACCTTATTTTCAAAGAGGAAGAGAATCCTCTGATATCAGAGATTTTCACTAAAGTCAAAGATGCCGATGCTAGGCAGGAAGTGATAGAAGGACCGCCCTGTGTGATAATATCGACCTCTGGTATGATGACTGGTGGCCCGGTTATGGATTATTTCAAGAAGTTGGCTCCGGATCCAAGAAACACGCTCGTTTTTGTCGGGTATCAGGCAGAGGGATCGCTCGGAAGACGCATTCAAAAGGGCTGGAAAGAAATACCGATAATTGAGGAAGGAAAGATAAAGGAAATCAAGGTTGAAATGGAAGTGAAGACTATTGAAGGATTTAGCGGACACTCCGACAGAGACCAGCTTCTTAACTATCTGAAGAGGATAACACCTAAACCGACTAGGGTCATCTGTGTTCATGGAGAAGAGAGCAAGTGCCTAGCCTTCGCCAGCACCGTTCATAAGCTATTCCGTGTGGAAACGAGAGTTCCCATGAACTTGGAAACCATTAGGTTTTACTGACTTCAAGGGAATCCTTTTAGCGCGGGGATGGATTATTGCGCTCAGGCCACGTTCATCCGATATCACTATAACGGCTGTTCTTTTCCCCTCTTTGATTTCTTCTATCATGCGTAACTTTTCCTCACCCTCTCTTTTTTCATCTTCACCTGCGCTTTTCGTTGCCATGAGTATTGCATCAGAAATTCTATTCAAAACCCCCTCTATGTTGGACACGAAACCCTGACTGGCCGGGCCGGGATAAACGGTGACTCCTAAGGTTGGGATCGTGATCACACCAGTGCTCGAGCGCACGACTCTAACGGACATATCATCGCTCGATGTTATCTCGAATTCGTAGCGAGCCGGTTCTTTCTCCTCCGTGTGCATTATATCCGCATGCTTGAAGCCGCATGCAGAACAATAAACAAGACTTTCAATCGTTTCTCCGAAGTATGGAATGTCATGAATTTTTCCGAGAAAGGTGCAGGTGCCACTACTACCACAAAATGGACATCTTTCTATCGGAGCCCTGAATTCTCTCATTGGGTGCCAGCCTGAACTTCCTTTCTGGAAAGAATTTTCACAAATCTTGGAGTCATTATTATCTTTGTGTCTGTTATCTTTCCTATATCTCCGCCGATCTTCCTGGCTGATTCTTTTAATTCCTCTATAGCCTGCTTGAGTTCCTCAGGGTTTCTCTGCATAACGTCACTGATGTCGATTATCAATATGTTTCCTTCTGAAACCTCTTCGGAGATTTTGACGACATCTGCTATACCACTTAAATCCATGCTCTTGACATACACCGCCTCAAGCTCCGGACCCGAAGATAAAGAAGATGTCTCAACTTCAGCTATGGGTACCTCACTCATTAATGAGGGGGTTTCTTCCTTTTTCTTCTTTCTGAGCAGTTTATCCAACAGTGCCAATGTTCCACCTTCTTATCCTTATCTGTGTCTTTTAAGTATTTAATGGATGTAGCTTTTAATCGTTTCCCAAAACTCGTCTCCAACGTGGTGAAGATTCTCCACGATTTTTCCGCTCCTTCCGACGGCCTCTGAGGAGGGAACAAGGGCCTTTCCGACTGCAAGGGCCTTTTGATGTTTTTCCTCGACAACTATCACTAGATCTCCAGGAGAGAAATCCGTGACCGATTTCACACCTTTTCCCATCACGTCGGCTCCTCTGCAGATTGGGGCAACGGCGCCCATATCCACAACAACGCGGGCTTTTATCAAATTTTCAGCGATTGGCAAAGGAGGTATGAATTCATTTCCGATCAAAATGAGAAGCGGCTCTCCGGATGAGAATATGAGCTTACCCTTCGAAAATTCCCATACTTCAACATCGTGCTTGGATATCCTGCAGGCGATGTCGGGAAGAGTGGCACTAACTAGTTGTGAAAGCTCGCGAATTTTGTCCTTTCTCAGATGGTATCTTTTGATCTCCATCTTTTCGTGAAATCTGGATGACGATGCTTAAAAATCTCTTTTTCCGAATAAAAATCAGAAAAACGCTTAAATAAATAGCGCACGAGAAGAGATGACAACATGCCTGAAAAACCGTTCGATGCTCTCAGCAGGGCGCTGGGATCACTTGTGCTTGTGGGAGTCAAGGGTGGAAAAGAGTTTAGAGGGAAACTCGCGGGATTCGACGTTCACGTCAACATCGTATTGGACGAAGCTGAGGAACTTCTGAATGGTGAGGTTAAAAGAAGGTACGGGAAGCTCATCATAAGAGGGGATAATGTCGTTTATGTCTCGCCTGGGGTGTGATGCTCAATGGTAAAAGGAACTCCATCAATGGGTAAGAGACACAAAGTCACACACTTAAGATGTCGGAGGTGTGGTAGAAGGGCGTACCATGCACAGAAGAAGGTTTGCGCAGCCTGTGGTTTTGGGAGATCTAGAAGAATTCTGAGCTATAGCTGGAAAAACAAAAAAGTTATGGGAAAGAGAGAAAGACTTCGCTAGTTATTTCACGATAACCTCTCCGCCGTAGAGGTCTACAACGATTATTTCGTCTTCAAAAATTCTGAAAAGGATATATTCGCAGGCATAGTTTTCGTTTAGGCTTTTCTCCAGATCTTCGGAGTTTTCCGTGTTTTCAAGCATTTCTTCCGCCAGCCTTGCAAGATGCTCAAGTCTTAGATATCGCGGAGATGCTCCGGCTTCTACCCTGAGACCGATGACCTCTGCTCCAGAAACGTGAACAAGTCTAGAAGGTATGAAAACAGAAATCCGAAGACTTCCGTCCGGCAACCACATAAGATTCAAAGAATTTTCGGCGATAGGGTAAACTACGATTTGTCTGAAACCCGAGTATTCCCAGCCGGATTGGATGCGTGAGTTGATATAGGAGATTATTTTCTCCTTAATTTCCGATGAGACTTCACCCTGTCTGCCGCTTTCATACATTGCGGTGACGATTGCCATTCGTAGGGCTTCAGAAAGCTCGAGTTCGATTGAAGAGGCGGTTGCTCGAACCGTCGACATGGCTGATGAAAGCTGAAAAGTGCGCGTCTTCTCACTATAAGCCTGCCTGAATGTCTCCGCTGCGATGGCCGAGGATAGAATGACGAGAACTGTGAAAACCGCCAGCACGGCGATTCCTCTACTTTCTTCGGATAATCGAAATTTCCACATCAAAACGCTCGACATACAGCTCATCCGAGTTCTCAGAGGTCGAGATTATGGTATAACAACCGAAAAAAGAAAATCTATCACCCATCAGTTCCAGATTTTCAGGAATTTTGAGAACAATCCAATCAGAATTTTCTGCACGGATTTTAAACTCAAGCGTAAGATTTTCCGCCATTGTCTTTTTGAGGATGTTTGAAATTTCCACAAGAACTTTTTCGCATGTCTTATTTTCCAACAGACTTTCCGCCAGCACCCGAAGATAGGATTTACCGGAATTTTCAAGCATTGCATTTGCAAGCATGTGATATGCGCACTGCGCCCTAAGTTGAAGCTGCCGTCTGACTGCTGAGTCCAAGGCATCGGATTGAACTGTGTACAGGAGAACTCCTGAGAAAACTGTCAGAATTACCATGAAGGATATCGATAAAACGTCACTGATTCCAAGCTCGTCTATTTCCGCCAAGTTCGCACCTCCAGAGATCCCGCTTCCAATCTGAAATTGTCAAAAACGGCAATGGGGAGCGAGGTCACGGAGATCTGCTTGTCGTTTGGTTTCTGAGGTCCGGCCTCTATCTCGATTTTCTGTCCAGATCGCCAGTATGCTAGTTTGATGTTGAACTGGAAGTTTTCACTTCCCAAAGAAACCTCCCAACTGAGCTCTCGTATTTTAGCCGGATCGATCACATAACATCGCTTTCTCATGCCTTGGATGTAGGCTAGATTATCGGTTGCGAGACCGTTGGCAATTGCTGACGACGCATCTATTAAAACCGATGTTTCTAGAACTGTTTTATGATAACGATACGCTGAGATGAGAAGAAAGAGAAAAATAATAACCAGAAAGAATGACAAGACAATTTTGAAGATTCTAACTATGTCCATATAAAAAACCTGCCGTCAGAAATCGACACCCGGACAAGATGTTTTCCTGCGGGCAGAGGAGAGATATTTTCGGCAAAACGAAACGGTAAACCTTCGTCCGGGTATCTAATTTCCCCAACCCTTATCTGGTTGTCTTGGAAATATACGATGCATCCGGAGGGAATCTCAAGTTCTACGATTCTTTCACCTCCTGCTGATGCAACCTCTTGGCAGACGTTCGCTAGTCTCTCTAGAGCGTTCATCAATCTCTGCCTATCGGTGAGACTGCTTAACTTCAGATAACCAAAAGCAGCAATTGAAACCGCTAAAACCGAGAGAACCGCCAGCCCCAAGAGAGTCGTACCTTCCATATTAGGTCAGAGTTATACGCAGGGTAGCTGTCTGCTCTGCTCCATCTTCTCCGGTGGCCCTGATTGTGATCGCATGAGTTCCGGTAGGGGCTCCTGGGCTTACTCTGATGGTCAAGGATGAGCTGAAGGTTGGTTCTCCGTTCGGTGGGGAGAACTGGAGGCTAACGTTTGTGGGTGTACCGCTATGCGAAAGAGAAACTGTTTTGTTATATGGTGTTATCTCCTCGACTTTCACGGTTACGGTCGCGGAATTCTCTCCAGAGGATGGAACCCCAAGCGTTAGAGCGTACTCCGGTTGTCCCTCGATCTTTACCGAAAACGACAGCATGTGTTCGACTCCCTTTCCAACTCTGGTGTAAATCGCAAAGCCCACTCCGAGACCGACGGTTAGAAGAATCATCCCGGCTAGGATTTTCATAGCAAGCGGTTCCACGCCTGCTTCGTCCAATCTGCTCACCTCCTTTTTTGTTTCCTTTCTTTTGTTTTCCGATTTTTAAATAGCTTTCGCAACGACGAAACGCACATCAGAAGACATACTGCATGTTAAAATCCACAGAGAATGAGAGAAACTTGGATGGCAATAGAAAAAGTCAGAAAGAGGGATGGAAGGCTGGAGGATTTCGACCAGAAGAAGATTACGGTTGCGATTCACAGAGCTCTGGTTGCTCTCGGAAAAAAGAACGGAAAATTATCCCGCAAGATTTCCAACGAAGTTGTGCGGATCTTGGAAAAGAAATTCGAGATACCTTCGGTCGAAGACATCCAAAATGTTGTTGTCGAGGTTTTGAAAAAGGAGGGTTTGGAAGACGTAGCAAGAGAATACGAGATATACAGGAAAAAGAAGGCGGAGCTTCGCGAACTCAGAAAGAAATTCGGACTTGATGCCGAACCAAAACTAACAGTCAACGCATTGGAAGTGCTACGTGAGCGTTATCTCCTGAAAGACGAGAATGGAAACATAATCGAAACTCCTGCACAGATGTTCAGCAGGGTAGCGAAAGCGATAGCAGAAGTGGACAGAAAATTCGGAGAAGATCCAGAAAAGACCTATGAGGAATTTTTCAAGACGATGAGCAGACTTGAGTTTCTTCCAAATTCCCCTACCCTTTTCAATGCTGGTACGCCGATGGGCCAACTAAGTGCTTGTTTTGTCATACCGGTTGAGGATTCTCTCGACAGCATTTTCAGAGCTGTGCATCAGACTGCCCTAATAGAACAGACTGGTGGAGGCGTTGGCTTCAGCTTCTCTAAGCTGAGACCGAAGGGCGACGTTGTGAAATCTACCAAGGGTATCGCGTCTGGACCGGTTTCATTCATGCGAGTTTTCGACACAGCCACAGACGTCATAAAAGCCGGTGGAAAAAGGCGTGGAGCGATGATGGCCGTCCTTAGTGTTGATCATCCAGACGTGGAAGAGTTTATCGCAGCCAAAAGTAATCCAAATTTTCTTACAAATTTTAATCTTTCCGTTGCTGTGACGGACAAGTTTATGCGAGCGGTTCTCACAGACGGATGGCATGAGTTGATTAACCCTAGAACTGGAAATGTCGTCAGAAGAGTCAGAGCTAGGAAAATATGGAAAATGATTATTAAGAACGCTTGGAAAACCGGTGATCCCGGTCTCGTCTTCATTGACGAGGTGAATAGGAAGAATCCTACACCATCGCTTGGGCGAATAGAAGCCACAAACCCATGCGGGGAAGTTCCCTTGCTACCTTATGAATCCTGCAACTTGGGAAGCGTTAACCTGAGTAGAATGGTAGAGAACGGAGAGATAAATTGGGAGAAGTTAGAAAAAACAGTTGAACTCGGCGTACACTTCCTTGACAACGTCATCGATGCAAACAGATATCCAATTCCCGAGATCGAACAGATGACAAAAGCAAATAGAAAAATCGGACTTGGCGTCATGGGGTGGGCAGAGTGTCTCATCAAGATGTCAATCCCGTACGACTCCAAGAAGGCCATCAGACTGGGCGAGAAGGTTATGCGATTCATCTCTGAAACTGCAAGGAGGAAATCCGCAGAGCTGGGTGAAAAGAGGGGAAGCTTCCCGAACTTCGAATTAAGCATATGGGCTAAGAAATATTCCGCGATGAGAAACGCCACGGTGACGGCAATTGCCCCTACCGGAAGCATATCGATCATCGCTGGATGTTCTTCGAGTATAGAGCCTCTCTTCGCGATAGCTTTCATAAGAAGGGTTCTCGGAGGAAAGACTTTGCTGGAAATAAATCCGCTCTTTGAAAAAATAGCAAAGGAAAGAAAATTCTATAGCGGAGAGCTTTTGCAGAAAATCGCGAGAACCGGTTCTATTCAGAATCTACGCGAGATTCCGGCGGATATCCGGGAAATCTTCAAGACGGCGCTGGACATTTCTCCAGAGTGGCACATAAGGATGCAAGCGGCTTTTCAGAAGCATACGGATAATGCCGTCTCCAAAACTGTGAACCTGCCGGCGGATGCAACGGAAAAGGATGTTGAAAAGTGCTTCATGCTTGCTTGGAAGCTCAAATGTAAGGGCATAACAGTTTATCGTTATGGGAGTAAGCCCCAGCAGGTTCTATACTTCGCTGAGGATTTGAGATATCTAACGGCAGACTCGGAGTATGCCGGTGGATGTATAACTGGAACATGTCCATTCCCGGGGTGAATTTGATGGTTGTTTTCGTCTACACTGGGACCGGTGGTGGAAAAACAACGGCGGCACTTGGGGTAGCTCTAAGGGCTATTGGCCACGGAAAAAAAGTTGTGGTGGTCCAGTTCATGAAATGGTGGAAAAACACTGGAGAATATAAAGCACAGAAAAAACTCAGACCAAACCTCGAAATCTATCAATTTGGAAGGCGCGGATGGATCGGCTTAAAGAATCTCGATGAGAGGGATAAAAGACTTGCCGAGAAGGGTTTGAAATTTGCAGAAAATGTTCTCAGAGAAAAAAGGCTAGACATCCTCATATTGGATGAGATAAACCTTGCCGTTCACTGCGGGCTACTGAAGATAGAAGATGTGGAAAATCTTTTGATGAAAGTTCCGCCCAATGTTCATGTTTTTCTGACCGGCAGGTATGCGCCAAAGAGGCTTATGAGACTAGCTGATTTTGTCGTGGAAGTAAGGGACAGAAAGAAACCGAAGGAAATAAAACCTATCAAGGGTGTAAACTATTAATGCTTCAAACGGAAGGAGTTGGAGGGCGAATATGGCGAAACCGACTGGACCGACAAATCCCATCTTGAGGAAGCTTATAAGAGACCTGAGGAAGCTGGCGAAAGAAAGAAGGGCGAGAATATGGGAGGATGTGGCTGACAGACTTGAGATGCCAAGAAGAGCGAGACCGGAGGTAAACCTGAGTCAGATCAACAGATACGCGGATGGTGGGGAAACAGTGGTGGTGCCTGGAAAAGTTCTTGCGGCCGGGAGATTGACAAAGTCGGTGACTGTAGCGGCTTTCAAGTTTTCTAAAAGTGCGATAAAGAAGATAGTGGAAGCCGGTGGAAGAGCGATAACGATAAAGCAGTTGATGGAGGAGAATCCGGACGGAAAGCGAGTGAGGCTGATGATATGAGCAGATTGATAATCGATGCCACCGACGCCATCCTCGGAAGATTGGCTAGCTATGTCGCAAAGGAACTTCTCAGAGGAAGCCACGTGGATATAGTGAACGCTGAAAAAGCTGTGATCTCCGGGAGGAGAGAGAACATATTTGAAGAATATAAAGCATGGATGGAAACGAGACAACTGGCGAACCCGAGGAGAGGTCCTTTCCATCCGAGATATCCGGAGGAAATAGTTAGATTGGCGATCAGAGGAATGCTTCCCTATAAAAAGCCAAAGGGGAGAGAGGCTTTCAAAAGGTTGCGTGTCTATCGGGGAGTTCCGGAGCACTTGGCAGGCAAAGAGATGTTAAGAGTGCCGGATGCGGATGCGAAGAAGCTTAAATGTAAACGCATAAAGGTGGAAGAGTTGAGTAGGTTTCTGGGGGCGAAAATTTGAAGACAGTAATAGCGACGGGACGAAGAAAGAGGGCTTTGGCGAGGGCTGTTGTTAGAAGTGGAAGCGGGCGGGTCTTTATAAACGGAAAGCCTGTGGAGACAATCGAGCCGGAGCTTGCTAGACTGAAGATTATGGAGCCTCTCATGCTTGTTCCCGAACTAGGGGGCAAAGTCGACATAGAAGTGAAGGTTGAGGGTGGCGGGGTTATGGGACAAGCGGAAGCTGTCAGAACGGCAATCGCGCGGGGCCTTCTCCAGTTCTTTGAGGATCAACAATTAAGGGAGAAATTTAAGCAATATGACTGGACGCTCGTGAAGAGTGACACGAGGTTCAAGGAGCCGAAGAAGCCGGGTGGACCGGGAGCGAGAGCGAAGTTCCAGAAGAGCTACAGGTGATTTGCGTGAGACCTATACGCTGTTTCACATGTGGGAAGGTTCTGGGAGACAAGTTTGCGGAATTTGAAGAAAGAGTGTCGAAAGGTGAGGATCCGAAAAAGGTTTTGGACGAGATGGGGATTGAGCGTTATTGCTGCAGAACCGTTATGATAACGAGTGTGGACACTATCAGGGAAATAGCGAAGTTCAAGCGGGTTTGAAGGTGTTCTCGCTTGTATAAGGTGGAATTGATTTCACCCGACGAAAAGGATAGACTTTTTGAGGAATATTCTGGAAGACTGCTCTATCAGGATAAAGCAAATATCTACGGTTGTTGCATAAAGCTTCTCACGGATGTGCGAAGATTTAAGGAACAATGGGAAGATAACTTTTTCTTTATGGATGAAAACATCAGGTCGCATGGAAGGCTAATCGTGCTTGAGGAAGAAGGAGAGCCTCTGGTCAGGTATGACCCGTACACGAATACGGCGTTTGTGACCGGGATCTCTTACTATGGTTGGATAAAGAGCATAGCTTTGGCGATAGCCGGGGATATCCTGGAGGATGAGCATGGGATTTATCACGTTCATGGTGGAGCGATTGACTTCGATGGAAAAGGTGTGGCGATAATAGCACCGCCGAAGACCGGGAAGACAACACACTCATTTGGTCTTCTTAGACTTCCTGAAAGCAGACTCGTCGCGGATGACTGGTTTTTCGTCAGGTTTTTCGAAAGAAGCGTTTTGGCTTTCGGGTCTGAAAAGAATTCATACGTTGAGGCGGACATCGCGGAAATCTGGCAGGAGTTCAGACCTCTTATAAAGGAGGCGGTGTTCGATGAGCGAGGAAGGGCGATAGTTAACGTTAGATGGATAGTCGGAAGGGGAGGTGTTGTGCCTATGACGACGATGAGGAAGATCATCATTCTTAAGAGAGACCCATCAGATCCCAAAGTTCATAGAAAGCTGGATGTTGAGGAGGCGTTAGACTTCCTTATTAGACATGATTTTTGTAATCCGCATCAGCTCGTCAGAGACGCAAGAAAAATTGAAATGAGGAGTAATTTTTTCAGAAGACTGCTGGAGAGAACGGATGTTTACTTAGTAAATACTACTGGGCCACCACATGAGACTCACATGGAGATCGTGAAACTCGTGAAGTCCTGATGATGAAACAACGTAATAAGGTCGAGCCTTGTTTATTTTATGGGGGCCGTGGGGTAGCCTGGTCTAGCCTACCAGCTTGGGGTGCTGGCGACCTGGGTTCAAATCCCGGCGGCCCCACCACGTCATCGCATTAAAATCTTGACGAGAATCTTTTTTTGGTGACTTGCTATCTGGGCGATTGTTTCCGACTCGTCGCGCTTTTAATCTTAAGAACATGCGCCACGCCGATTGGCGCGATTAGCGTTGTTAGTATCGCGACTACGACAAGAATTGATATATGAACATCTGTGAGAATACCGATTTCTAATCCTACTATCGCAAAGACCATCTCAACAACCCCCCTGCTGTTCATTCCCCATCCCATTGCCAACGCTTCCTTTTTTTCAAATCCGAGCAGGCGTGACGCCCCATAGATTCCGATCATCTTCCCGGCGAAAGCAGCCAGAGCAACTGCAACTAGGAGGATTGGATATTCAACAAAAACATTGAGGTTTACATGAAACGCAACGCTGACGATGAAAATCGGCGCAAAGAATCCATGACTGAGCGTGTGAAAGCGTGTGTAGAGATTTTCCGCTGCCTTTCCCAAAATCTCCTCTCTTAAGAGGAGTCCTGCAAGATAGGCTCCAACTATGAGATGAATTCCGATTTCATGCGCGATGCCGGCGATCAGAAGACCGAGGATGAGCGCAAATACAAAGCTTTTCTCTCCAGGTTCGCACATAAATTTTCCAATTTTCGGGTATAACCACCAGCCAAGGAGAAGAACGGCGGCAAAGAAAGCAGCCACGGTCAAAACAACCTTCACGATATCTAGCACTCCAACCCCTCCGGCTGTCACTGCTTTAATCACAACTGAGAGAACCATGAAAGAAAGAATGTTGTCAACGATCGAGCTTCCCATCATTGCATAGCCCATCTTAGTCCTGAGAAGGTTGAGATCGTCGAGCATTCTGACTTTAACTGCCATCGAGGTTCCGGAAATCGCAACCCCGACAAGGATCGCTGCCCACATCTCTCCGGTTATCCACCATGTGGCCAAGAATCCGAATATCAGAGGAAAAATCGTTCCGGATGTTCCCATTATCACAAAATGTTTCATTTTTCCCGCAAGCTGTTTTGGATCCGTCGTCAGACCGGCATGAAACATCAGGAAAAAAATTCCGAGAGTGGCCAAGAGATCCATTGCCGGAGTCCACTCAAAGATCGGTTTGCCGATCAGTCCTGTGACCTCTACACCTTTTATCACTCCACCCACTAGTCCGAGAACCGGGGGCCCGATGATTAGTCCTACCAGAATTTCTCCAACCAGCGGTGGTAATCTTAACCTTTCAAAAACGAGCCTGCCTACCCATCCTACGGCTAGGATGAACAGGAGTGTGAATATTTCCAAACTCTAAACCTCCGGATACCAAAAATATTGACGATTTTGTATAAAATCATTTCTTTGGAATTTTGCTTTGCTTAAACACCCGCTCGGACTTGTAGGCGTCTCAGAATTTCCGCCTTCCATCTCTGACAGGCTTCCTCGAGTATTTTGGCTGTCTCTTCATCAAGAAGAGATCTGCTGTCAACTTGCTGGATCCTTCTCTGGACTCTTCCCACATCCTCAAGAAGAGATTCTGAGGAAAGTCCGGAGGATTTTAGATTTTCCGTCAAAAAGTAAAGCTCCCTTGCAAGGGTTCCGGCAGCCGTTCTTCTTGCTTGTGATGAGAGATAGATTATGTTGTAACCGAGCCAAAAGGCTCCCTTGTTGTCAACCATGTTTGCGAGTTTGGACCTCCAGGTGAAAGCCTGGGAGGAGATCTTTGAAGCTATTTCGAAGGTGGGCACACCTGAAATTCCGCTTAGTTCGGATGCAAGAGCTGTGGCTTCTTGGAAGACGTCCGAGGATTCTAGGCCCAGACGCCTCATGTTCTCCAGCAAGTAAAACAGTTCCTCGCTCAGTTTTTTTGTATCGACAGAGGCCGGCATGAAACAGAGATAACCGATGTTATATCCAAGCCAGAAAGTTGAGGCGTTCAAAGGACTCATTCTTTTCACCCATATGCGCAGTCTACTATCGGGTTTCCGTCGTGGAACCCATAAAATCCTCTCATGTTGTAACAAATTAAGCATTTCCTGAACTCGAGCATCTTCTGGGCCATTGGACAGAAGACCCAGAGCTCCACCCTGACCTTCTCGTCCGAGATGGCGCACTTCACATCCGGATCGAGAACGTGGAATCCTTCCATTCCTTTGTGAAACTCGCACTTCATGCAGTCTTCCATGTCGACCGGGTTCTCGGAGATTGGACAAGCAACCTTGCGCAGAATTCTTATGTGCAAATTTCTCCCTCCTACTAGTTTTTCAAAGCCTAAATTGGTTTCGAAGAATTTTATTAGGTTTGCGCTCGTGATATTTATTAGCCCCGGTGGTGTAGCCCGGACAATCATACAGCCCTTTCGAGGCTGCGACGCGGGTTCAAATCCCGCCCGGGGCACCAGGTCGATATGATTCGATTTTTCATTTTTTCCAGGTCTTCGGCCTCCACGACCTTCCATCAAAAAAACATAGTTTCGGTAAAAGGCGAAACGTTGAGAACGTGTAAAAGTTCACGAAATATCACTGAAAAAATGGAGAGTAAAAATCAGCACAAGCATATCCACATTTATCACAGATAAGGATCTGCCTCTCAGCGAGATTCTATCATCTTCGTCTGACAACCATCGCAACCGTCACGCTCAGCAAAACGATCAAAACCGCTAGCGCTATCCAAAACATTTGCTCAGTCGGGAGAAAAGGGATTTCTTGGGGTTTCCAAAGGTTGATCGACCCGCCCAACCTGCTGTATGCCCAACCGTAATCAAACTGACCAACCTCGAAAGAAAGATTTTCCCCGGGGTTGAGGAAAATGAGCTTCGGCCAACCCTGAACATCCTCATACCTTTCATATTCTTCTACATATCTCTTCACGATTAGATTGTCTAAAAGTGGAACGCTCGAGACGTTTGCAATTGAGACCCTCCATCCGTTCTCCGTTTGCTCTCCTGACAGAATGACAGAATTCTCCAGCTCATACAAAAATTGCCAACCGATTGGAGTCACGGCATATTCGACTTTGGTTATCCCGGAGCCGGGGGGCGCTCCCCAGTATCTATAGTGAACTCCCTCCCCACCCGTCACAAACTTTTTCGCATTGCCGAGATCTACCCAGGTTGGATCTACTGGAAGCCATCCTCTCTCTGGAATCCATACCTCCGCCCACGCGTGTCCGGTCTCTAACTTACGGTTGAGATTCTCATTTTCCACAGAATATCCCTGAACATAGCGGGCTGGAATTCCAACCGATCTACAGAAGGCGATAAATAACGTTGCAAATTCGTCACATACGCCTGCTTTCATTTGGATGATCTCATAATCCTTCAACTTGACATCACCGCCGAGTTGGGGGCTATAGGTTATATTTCTCTGAATCCATTCGACAAAACTCGTGATAATCGATGGAAGATCGTTCTCCGTTCCGGTGACGATTTCTCTCGCTAGCGAAACGACTTGTGGGGATAGAGTTACCCTGTCATCGGGCTGGAGGTACTCCTGCATGCCAACGATTGGTTCAACCGGGATATGCGGAATTTCTGGAACATTGCGCAAGTCAACGGATACCACAAAGGTTCCTGTGAACGTGATAACTGTGTATGGCACTTCTCGCATGTATTTCTCGATTACCCAGACGGGCTTGCCGTTTACGTTTTCTAGCCTTCCATCCTGAAGATTTGCCGTTACGGTCTGGTATTCTGTTGGGATTGGGATATCAGAGATCTCGAGGCGTATTCTTGTGCTATCTGGATAAAATCGCCCCTGCCAGTACACTCTAACAGTGTACTGAAGTGTGTGCGTGACTTCAAGAGGAATTGAGAACGAACCGACTGGGAGAGTAAAGAACGTGATCATAAGAAATAGAGCTGCTGCCCAAATGGTAAAAAATTTCTGCTTCATTAGGTAGTACTCCTCTTTGGATGACTTAAAATTTGCTAGCATTTGGCTTAAATCCTATCGGGAGGAAATTGTAAAGATGAAGTTGGACGTTGCACCCGAGAGATCTTACCGGCTTCTCTATCCAAGACAGATAGTCCTAGTAGGTTGCTGCTCGCCGGACGGGAAACCCAATGCCCTGACGATTGCTTGGTTTATGCCACTGTCTATGTCTCCACCGCTCGTTGGGATCTCGGTCTCTCCGAAGCGCTATTCACACTCGCTTATCGAGCAGACTGGCGATTTCACCGTAAACATTCCGACAATGGATATCTTGGAGAAAGTCCACTTGTTCGGAAGCGTGTCTGGGAAAAACGTGGAGAAATTTGCCAGTCTTGGGCTTACGGCTGAAAAGGCAAGACTCGTAAAATCGCCGATTGTCAAGGAATGTGTTGCCCATCTCGAGTGTAGATTGACGGAGAGCCTGAGGACAGGAGACCACACCCTTTTCATTGGAGAGGTCTTGGCGGCCTATGCGGATGAGAGGTTCTTCAGGAATGGAAAGTTCGATCTCAAAATCTTTCGCGGAATTTACCAAGTTGGAGGATCTGAATACGCGACGATATCTGAAATAACTAAGGAGGTTGGAAAATACTGAGAGGGGTTTAAGTATGGTGGACTGCGCAATCTGTGGAAAAGAGATCACCGGGGAGAAAGTCGAGTGTTCGATTTGTAAAGCGGTAATGCATAGGGAATGTGCGAAGAAGATTTCGGGAAGATATTATTGTAAGCAGTGTTATAAGGAAGGAAAAAAGAGGGCAAGATACGAAAGGATGGCGCAGAGGGCGATGATAGGGAAAAAGCTTCCGAAGAAGCTCTGGTAATTTCTATACTTCCCCCTCATTGTAGTATAAGAGGCCTCCAGTATTCGCTTTGCGCTATAATTCTCTCGGTTTCTATACTCGACTACCTTGCCAAGTGCCGCTGTCGGTCCCCATTGTCCAAGTGCCGGACATTGAATTCCCAGAAACAGTACCGGTGAAAGTGACACCACCGGCCCATCCAAGTGTGATTTGGTTACCGCTAAGGGATATTACTATGGGGATATTCTGGCCGGGATATTTTCCAGTGGTTGTCAAAGTTCCAGAGTATGTGTTTGGCCCGGTACTCTGTATTATGAATGTGAATGTTCCTCCGCCTCCTAGATTGCTTGTGTATGTTCCGCTCCACGTTCCGATAATGTTGACAGTTTCTCCAGTTCCTCCACCTCCTCCGCCTTCGCCGCCTGTTCCTCCACCTTCGCCTCCTGTGGTTCCTTCACCGGGCTGACCTTCACCGCCACCGCGCCTTAGAATTAGGAACCCAGCGATGCCTGCTATTGCAACGACTACTACTAGAATTACCACAACCACTGAAGTCGCAATACCCCTTTCAGCTCTTTTCATTCTCTCCTTTTTTCCTTAATATTTTTAGGAATTTATAAAACTGACGATTTTCGGAATTCATCGTAAGAGCATTAGAAGAATTACTATTACAGCTAGGATCGTAATGCCAATCGCTATTGGAAGAACTGGGAGTGATGGTCTTCCGGTCGGTGGCGGCGCTTCACCCCCGCCGCCCTCTCCGCCGCCAGTTGTCACAACGGGACCAGACAGGACATCGGGAGAGGTTGGGGGAAGCCTGACTTCTGCACCCCGATTATCTATCGCCGTGAAGTAATACAGAT
>Ga0105163_1000117_pt1 | contig 48645 bp, 53 predicted proteins | sample JNZ110809AmetaG_FD_81531 | JGI IMG/M metagenome (GOLD analysis project Ga0105163, IMG submission 81531) | Hot spring microbial communities from Jinze hot spring, China to study Microbial Dark Matter (Phase II) - JNZ 110809A | ecosystem: Environmental > Aquatic > Thermal springs > Hot (42-90C) >... | reverse complement strand
TTTGAAATAAGAAATTATCATGGAACGCCTCGGAATGATGTTTTAGTTCCCGGAAAACGAAAAGTAGCGGGGGTTCATTAAAAACAATGTTGAAGGCGCCGGGGGTGGGATTTGAACCCACGCGGCCCATGTGGGCCACAGGCTGTTGGGCTTGTGTTGTCTCCAGGCCTGCTCCCTACCAGACTAGGAGACCCCGGCGCGCTGTACTTTTTCAATGTTTCTTGTTGGGGGTAATTATCCTTTTACATGTTGTCGTGTTGGTGGTGTTTATTATTTTTGGGCCATTAGTACTCGGTAGCCGCTTTCTCTTGCCAGTATTGTGCAGTTTCCGAAGGTTTCTTGGAAGATTTGTTGCATTCTTTTTCCGCCTATTTTTGACCTTAAAACCATTTGTAGCGTCGCCTTTTCCGTCATGTGTTTTGGTGCCTCGGTTATTATGGCTTTGACTGTGGCTAGTCCGGCGCTTACTGGCGGGTTTGAGAGGATGCAGTTGAACAGCATGCCTTCAACTGGCTCATATAGGTTGCCCCGCTTGACTTCGGCGTTATAAACCTTGTTTAGTTCGATGTTCCGTTTTGCCAGCTGGACTGCCCGCTCGTTTACGTCCACCATGACCACGTGGAGTTTTGGGTTAAGCGAGGCGGCGGCTATCCCAATGGCGCCGTAGCCGCACCCAACATCTAAGACCAAACCGCTTTCCGGCAGTATCATGGATTCTATTAGGAGTTTTGTGCCTAAATCCACGCGCTTTTTTGAGAAAACCCCTGAGGCTGTTAGGAATTTGAAGGTTTTGCCGCGGAGACAAGCCTGAATAAGCCTATAGCGGGGTTTAACTTTTGGTTTTTCAGAGAAATAGTGGTTTATTCCGCCGCTTTTTGTGGTCATATTTCGCCGCTCTTCCAGCATTTGGGGTATGTGCCCCGGGGCATTAGAACACGTTTAACCCTTGCGACGATGCCATGATCCATACCGAGAATTTCCTCGCTGGAGGCTTGAGCCTCCGCCAGAGCTACGGCTTCACCCTTCAAGGTGAAGATTGCCACTGTGGATCCAGCGGTTATGCCCGTTTCAAGAGACAAAACACCTGGGGCTGTTAGGCTTGCACCGTGACATATAGCGTCCACAGCTGTGTCCCTCACATAGATTTTTGGAACAAGCGCCAAGGCCTTTTCCATTGGTTGAATGAACTTTTTGAGAACTGCATCGTCTCCACCCTCCCGCCACTTGGAGAACCAATATGCCACATCATGAAGTGTTACAAGCCCCTCCTCTTCGACAAAGGGGCCTGCCCTTGTTCGGCGGAGCTCCTGCATGTGAGCGCCGCAGCCTAAAACTTCGCCGATGTCATAGCATAGCTTGCGGATGTATGTGCCTCCTTCGCAGCCAACCTTGAAGAGAACGTTTCGCCCCTCCATTTCCAGAAAGTCTATATAGTATATTTTCCTTGTGCGGAGCTGCCGCTTCACCGAGGCCCTTAAGGGGGGACGCTGATAAATAGTGTCCTCGAATTCCTTGAGCACTTCTTTGACGCGATTTTCTGGGACGTCGCCGTGAAGCTTCATAATGCACACGTATTCTTTTCCGCTTAACAGCAGGGCTTGCACAACTTTCCTAGCTTCTTCCAGCGTTATGGGGAGAACGCCGGTCACGTTGGGATTTCCCTAAACCCCTTCGAAAGCCCAGAGGGTTTCTAGGGTCCCACCGTGGCCGACGTATTCCACGCCTATTATTCGCTTAACCCATGCGGCTACTTCATGGCTTGTGGGTCCAGCTGGCTTGTCGAGGTTTATGACGCCGAATCTAATGTAGTCTTTGGCTGGGCGTTCTTCTGGTTTACAGCCATATTTCGGGCTTGTCTCGCCCTCAGCCTTCACCAGCAATTTACGTTCAATCATCCATGGAGCGGGGCTTCTAGGCATTTTAAACAGTGCACCTCTAAAGATTAGAGAATAAGGGGCGCCCTAATAACAATTGTTAGATCCGGGCGAGGACGGGCTTGACGGGTTGAGTCATAGCATCTAAGAGGCCTTTGGCCTTCAAGGCTTCAACGACTTCATCGTCGGAAGCCCCCCGCTTAATGTCGATCTTCTCAGCTAAAGGCTCCAAGTGGTTTATGTTTGCCCTTCGCCTCTTAACACCCGTAATGCTTTTAGGCCCTGTGACAAGCACAAAGTTCTTGTCTATTATGTCGACTATCACGCATTTTCTGCCCGCTTCCCTTCCGCAGATTTTAACGCATATTCTGCCAACTTCTATCGCCGGCATGAGCAGCCCTCCATTTCATAGGCATAGACGTAAACATCAACGCTCCCATTTATAAAATTTCAGCTTGAAACTCTATGAAATCACAGAAACAGAGTGGGGATTGTTCATGTTAGGAATTTTTTCACAACATTGTAGAGGACGCTTGTCCCGAATACAAGGTTGTTTATTGATATGCGCTCGTCTACGCCGTGCACCATCTTGAGGATTTCGCCATAAGGCAAATCGGATAGGGCTGGCTGGAAACCATAGCATACCGCGTTCATTTTTCTGAAGAACCTTGAGTCTGTTCCCCCTGTCAGCAGGATAGGAGCTACTGCACAGTTGGGCTCAAACTCTCTGAGGGTTTCCACCATAATCCTATAGAGGGGTGTGTTGGTAGGCGACTCTGAGGGTTCATTGGCCTGGATAACCTCAAACTCGAGCTTGTTTAGGTCTACATCCTCCAAGAGCTTCTTTATGTGGTTTAGCGCCTCCAGTGTGGTTTGCCCCGGAAGTATTCTACAGTCGAAGACTGCCTCGCATTCTGATGGAATTATGTTCTCTTTGATGCCGCCGTGAATGATGGTGGGGGCTATGGTCATCCTCAACATGGCCCGAAGCTCCTCAGCCATAGCCTTATCCTTTTGGGCTAGCTGGTCCAAAATTTGGTCAGCGGCAGTTGGGTTTTGAAGCAGAAGCCTAAGGGTTTCCCCCGCCTCCTTGTTTTCCTCTGCCATAACAGTCAAAAACTCCTTAACGGTCGGCGTCAAGGCAATTTCCGCGCGATGGTTGCCAAGCCTGTCCACAACCCTGCTTATGCGAAGGATGGCGTTATCGGCGGCACCCGGCACTGAACCATGTCCAGGTCTGCCCTTGGCCTTAACCTTAAACCATAATATGCCCTTTTCGGCTGTTTGAATTGTGAAGACGTTTTTGCCGTTCACGGGGACCGCTTGGCCTCCCCCCTCATTTATAACATAGTCCGCCCTAACCTTTTCCGGATGGTTTTGGACAAGCCAGCCAGCCCCGTATTCTCCGCCTTTCTCCTCGTCGGCTGTTGCCGCCAATATAACGTCGCCTTTAAGCCTCACACCGTTGCGTTTCAGAAGCTTCATGACCATAACCTCCATGGCCGTCATGGACTTCATGTCTAAGGCGCCTCTACCCCAGACAAAGCCATCCTTAACCAGTCCAGAGAAGGGATCTACGCTCCACTCTTTAGGGTTGGCGGCCACCACGTCCAAGTGGCTGAGCAGGAGAAGGCTTGGCCCTTCACCAGTGCCCTTTAGACGGGTAATTATGTTTCCCCTTCCCGGAGCGGATTCCAAAACCTCACATTTGAAGCCTTCCCTTTCAAGAGTTTCAGCTAAATATTTGGCTGCTTGGGTTTCGTTTCCAGGAGGGTTTGTCGTGTTTATCCGAATCAAATCGCTCAGAAGGGTTGTGATTTCTTCTCCGATTTCCTTTAGAAGCCTTGCACCCATAGGTTTTCACCGCTTAGCCTTCAATCTATAGCGGTAAGCGATTTAAGGCTTTACAAGTTTAGCATGTTAGGTGGAAGGCGCCGACAACCCGCTTGCCCGCCTTCAAAAGCTCATTGAAGGTTTTAAAGGCTTCCCTTGTCGGCTGGGCTATGAGCTTTATCCCCCGATCTTTTAGGGCCTTCTCAACTTCGGGCAGAACTTTAACGAGCCCCAAATAGCCTGTGCCAACAACCAAAACCCTTGGAGGAGGCGTTGCGGAGAGAACATCCCTCAAGTCTTCCAAGCAGAGTTGGTGTCCCTCCCTCCTCCACCATCCGCTTAAGACCTTTTCTGGGAAAACTATGAGGTCGCTTGTATAGCGTTTCCCATTAACAACCATCACGCCGAAATCATAAGACTCGATCATTTCGCCACCAAATATTAGGTTCTAGATTATTAAGAAATTTAAACCCTAACGCTGAGAGGATTATTGGCATGAAAGTCCTGCCAAGAAGCTTCTACGAAAGGGATCCAGCCATCGTGGCAAGGGAGCTCCTTGGAAAGATGCTTGTTAGACATCTAGAAGGCCAAATTTTAAGCGGGAAAATTGTTGAAACAGAAGCCTACTACGGCGAAAACGACCCGGCCTCAAAAGCCTACATGGGGAAAAAGCCCTTCAACGAGCCCATGTTCAGCGAGGTCGGCAGAACGTTCATTTACATGGTTCATGGAAACTGGCTCCTAAACATAGTGGCTCACCCAAAAGGCGAGGTTGGCGCCGTTCTGATAAGGGCCCTCGAACCTGTCCAAGGAATAGAAACCATGAAGAAGAACAGGAAAACCGGGGACACGAAAGCCCTGACAAACGGGCCTGGAAAGCTAACCAAGGCCTTGGCCATAACAAAAAAGCTGAACGGTGTCGACGTTGCCAACTCCAACAGCGACTTAACCATAACATACGGTGAAGGCGAGCCCTTTGAAATTTGCACTTCCCATAGAATCGGCGTGAAGGCAGACCTTCCCCAGAAATTGAGGTTTTACATTAAGGGAAACGCCTTTGTCTCCAGACCATAGGGCGCAGTTTAAACCTTATTTATTTAAGCGTTGCCAGATATAGAAGCGAAAGAGGCCCACATAAATGCTTAGTCAAGAAACCGCGGCAAGACAGGAGAGAGACATAACAAAAAAGGTTATCGGTTTAATCTCGGACACCCATGTTCCAGTTCGCGCCCGGGAAATTCCCAGAAAAGTCTTCGAGGTTTTTGAAAAGGTTGACTACATAATCCACGCCGGCGACTTGGTGGATTTAACAGTCATAGATAAACTGGAGCAAATCGCGCCAGTCCTAGCCGTCTATGGGAACATGGATGGGCCGGAAATCCGCGGAAAACTTCCCAAAATGAATTCCCTCAAAGTTTTCGACTGGAAGGTCGGGGTTATGCATGACCCGGGAACCATCTTCGGCATAGGAAAAATGAGGGAAATAGCCAAACAAAACGGCTTCCACGTGCTCGTTTATGGGCACACTCACCATGCGAACATAAAGTGGGAAGGCGAGATCCTATTCATTAACCCCGGCAGCCCCACAAATCCAGTCCCCCCATTCATTACAAAACCAACCGTTGGACTATTAACAATAACCAAGGAGAAAATTTCACCCGAAATTGTTGTGCTTTCATAGGCTTGCTTCACTTTAACTTATCTCCCCCCACGGCTTGAAACTGCCATTCCACAGCATTATTTAAAAGGCATAGCAGGGCTGAATAGTGGCCAAGGCATCCAGTGGAGGACCGCAATCATGGAGCATTGTAGAAACCCGTGGAACAAAAATTGCAGAAATGACGACATTGGAGTTTACATAGTCTTTAAGGGTGAAAAGCTTCCCATCTGCAAGCGCTGCTGGAACAAAATAGCTGATAAAGACCTGGAGTGGTGAAAACCCCATGGAAGGCTTAACCCTGAATGTGGCTAAATCCTTCCTCGGAAAAAACGTCAACCTTCACCTTAAAGACGGCTCGGTCATAGTTAATGTTCGGGTGGACGAGATCCGCAGGGATGCATTGAAGGGTGAGGTTTTCGTAAAATGTATTCCCTACGGGAAGGCCGCTGCCCTCCAAATACCCCTAAGAAACATCGCTTGGGTGAAGCTTCTAAACCTCAACCTAATCGAGGCCGGCGGCAGGCAAAGCAGCTAGCAATGTTAATTTTACATAAACGCCTTAAATAGGCTTAAATAGGCTTGAGGCATTCTTCGAATTCGTGGTTTAAATGCCCTGCACAGTCATAGTTGGCGGTTTCTGGGGCGACGAGGGTAAGGGAAAAATTGTCTCTTACTTAGCCTTAAAGGACAAGATTGATGTTTGCGTGCGAACAGGCTCCGTTAATGCGGCGCACACCGTTTGGTTTGAGGGGAAACGCTACGCCCTCCACATGGTTCCATCATGTTTTGTCTATGAAAAATGCCGTCTCCTCATAGGTGCTGGGGCAAACATTCACGTGGCAAAATTCCTCGAAGAAGTTGAATTGACAAACGTGAAAAACCGGATAGGTGTGGATTACCAAGCCTCAATAATAGAGGAAAAACATTCCGAGCAAGATAAGACAAACGCCCATTTAAGGGGCATAGGCACAACAGGCTGGGGTGTTGGACCAGCCATAGAAGAGCGTGTCCGCAGAACAGCCAAACTAGCCAAAGACGTACCAGAACTCCAACCCTACCTAACCGATGTGGCGCTGGAAGTTAACACAGCCATAGACTCCGGCAAAAAGGTCATTTTAGAGGGAACACAGGGTGTGATGCTCTCCCTCTATTATGGAACATACCCCTACGTTACTGGAAGAGACACCAGCGCCTCAGCCATATGCTCTGAAGCCGGTGTGGGTCCAACAAAGGTTGACGAAGTCCTCGTGGTCTTCAAGTCTTTCATGACAAGGGTGGGCGCGGGACCCCTGCCTGGTGAAATTTCGAAAGAGGAGGCCATAAAGCGTGGATGGTTTGAGGTTGCAGCTGGAACAGGCCGCGAGAGACGTTCAGCCCCCTTCAACTTTGAAATCGCCAAGAGGGCTGTAATGATAAATGGTGCAACTCAAGCGGCGTTAACGAAGCTGGATGTTCTATACCCAAAATGCAGGGGCATCAGGAAATACGAGGATCTGCCCAAGGAAGCCAAGGAGTTCGTGGCTGAAATCGAGCGGCAACTGGGCATACCCGTAGTCCTGATAGGCACAGGTCAAGACGTTTTAGACGTGATTGACAGGAGAACCTAACTTAGCACCTCGTTATCTTCTGAGTGTTAATGTTAAAGCTAATAATCCAGAACACAAACTAGAGTGTAAATTCAACAGCGCATAATAAGGAAACGTTCCAGCGATGTCACAGAGCGAAAAGCCTTCACGGCTGAGTTCACCTTTTAAATTCCTCAGCAGAGACTTGAAACTAATTTTTGTTTCAAACCTTGTCGGGGCCTTTGGAGACGGTCTCTACGCCTACCTTCTGCCCTACTACATAGCGGAGGCGCTGGGGGCAACCTCTGTGGAAGTTGGAATCTTATACGCTCTAGCCAGCCTAACAGCAACCATAACGCTGCTGATCGCCGGAGTGCTTGCCGACAGATATGACAGAAAAAAGATTATGGTGGCTGGTTGGATCGCATGGCTTCCAGTACCTCTCATATTCGCTTCTGCAAGAAACTGGGTTCAAATGATTCCAGGGATGCTCCTCTGGGGCTTTTGGCTTGGTGGGCCGACAAGCACAGCCTACATCGTGACAGCAGCTGACAAAAGCAGACTTACATTGACATTCACGACTATATCATCAGCATGGTCTCTGGGCTATATTTTCTCGCCAGCCTTCGGCGGCTACTTAGCTGGAAAACTCGGCATGCAAACAGTTTTCCTCATCTCCTTCGCCTTATATGCCCTGGCAACTGTGGTTTTGATGTTCATCAGCAGCCAGCACGCCAAACAGCTAGAACAGAAAAGGCTTGGAGACTATCCATCGTCTTTGCAGCTTTTAAGGACAAAGCGGCTGGCGGCAATCTCAGCCTTTTTCGCAGCCACAATGTTTGTTCTAATGATGTTTCGCCCATTTCTGCCAAAATTCTTGGCAGACATGCATGGCTATGGCGACTTTGAAATCGGCCTTTTGGGCTCCATAGCCTTCGCCGGCTCAGCTGTGCTTGGCATAGCTCTAGGCAAATTTGGAGACATGTATGGCCAGAAGTTCGCCCTTACAGTTGCAATGGCGCTCTGCAGCTTCTCAATGACGGTTATGCTCTTAACGGGAAACCTCTGCTTACTAGCATTTGCCTTTTTCTTGATAGGCGCATCCTACGCAACATGGTCTATTATGAGCGCCATTGTGGGGTCACTAGCCCCAGAGCCAATAAGGGCCAGATGGGTTTCAATACCCCAAACAATAAGCATGTTCGCATCCATACTTGCACCATATGTAGGTGGAATGCTCTATGACATTTCACCAGCCATCCTCTTCACAGTCACCATCACAATGACCATTGCCTTGGCGCTGGCAGCCCTCGTCCAGAAGTTTTAAGCACTTGCCCCTTACTCCGGCCGTTTCCCAAGGGTTAATGTTATGGCTAAGGTTGTAGTCCCCCTCTTAACCTCCAAAATTATGGTGTCCCCGGGGCTCTTATACCGTTCCAGGTAGATCACCATGTCATCGTAGCGGTTAACTGTTCGATTATCAACCTTAACGATGATGTCTCCGCTCATTAAGCCTGCATTGTAAGCCGGGCTATCCTCAACCGCCCTGGAAATTAACACTCCGCCTATATAGTTTGGATCGCATTCCACGCCAACCCAGGGATGCTCATACTTACCCTTGGCGATTATTGCATCGGCTACCCTTCCCATTATTATGGAGGGGATAGCATAGCCTATCCCTATGAAAGCCCTCACTTCCTCTGTTGTTTCTATAGCAAATGTTACGCCTATAACTTGGCCGAGGCTATTGAGGAGCGGCCCACCGGAGTTTCCGGGGTTTACAGCGGCATCAAACTGGATAATGTCAACTATGGAGTAGGCTCCCCAGGGCTCGGGCACACCGAGATCGCTTAGCCTTAAAACTCTGCCCAGCTGGCTTACTATTCCAGCGGTCATAGAGCCTTCCAGGCCAAAGGGGTTTCCAATAGCGTAGACGGGTTCGCCCACCAAAAGTTTCGTGGAATCACCCACGGGCAGAGGCTTCGCCTCCGCAGGAAGATTGTAAACCTCCAAAACCGCAAGGTCGCTGTAGATGTCCTTGCCCTTAACAGCAGCGCTAACCTGCACGGGCTTGCCATCAATGAAAAAGGTCACTTTAAGATTGTTTTCGGAGCCTTCTATAACGTGGTTGTTCGTGATTATGTATCCCTTGCCATTCCCACCGACACGATAAACAAAACCCGAGCCAGATTTACTGCCCGCCACAACCAGAACCACCGAATTTCTGCTCAAATTGTATATTTGGACAGCCGTCAAGTTGAGCTTCTGGACATAATAAAGCTGTTCTATTAGAGTTTGAAGGCTTTCAAGTCGGGCTGAAACATCAGCATACCTGTCCTCCAAAACATTCAAACTCGACTTCAAATTCCAATAGACAAGCGAGAAACCCCCACCCAAGGCAACCGCAACAAGAAACAAGGCTACAATAAACTTCTTATCAATCCTTAAGGTGTACTCCCAACCCATAAGATCGCCCCAACCGCTCAATATACAGCCCGGAGATGCTTAACAAGTTTGCGTTAGCGCCGCCTCCAAATATTGTATGGACACTGGCTCCAGCAATATCGACTATTCTTATACTCACAGCCCCTACATTCCGGCAAATCAAAAAGTCTAGGCTTTCTACCTCCGCTAGAATCACCCTCAGACAAAGGGCTCTCCACAATAAATTTGATTTCCAATAGTTTAAGACTAACCCTCCGGTGGTGGGGCTGCCCGGATTTGAACCGGGGTCCCGAGCGCCCGAGGCTCAGAGCCTAGACCAAGCTAGCCGACAGCCCCATTTTCGATTGTGATGCTCAATTCAGTTTTTTGTGTAGGTTTAATAAAGGTGTTTTCCTAAACTTTAACCCTTGCCCAGGCTCGCGGGACTGTCGTCTTGTGGGGGGTTGGTGAAGGAGTGTCTAATCAGAGTCAGCGTTCGCGGGGAATTCGTGTTTTGAAGGCTGTTTCTTCAGCTGTTCGCCTTCAAATTTTGAGCCTCCTCTTTGATAGAGGGGAGCTCTCTTATACTGAGTTGATGAATTTTTTGAAGATGAGTCCAAGTCGGGATGCGGGGCGTTTTGCTTATCATTTGCGGTTTTTGCTTAGGACGGGTTTAGTTGAGGTTGATGCGAACTCCAAGAAGTATCGTCTAACTGATTTGGGGTGTATGGTGCTCGAGGTTGCCGAGGAGATTGAGAAGAGAGGGTTGAGACCTCAGAAGGTTCTTGTTCGCACTTCAAGGTTCACCCTTGAGGAGTTTGATGTCAACCGTATTGTGGATTCCCTTGTGAAGGAGGCGGCTATGCCTGTTGAACAAGCCAAGAAAGTGGCTAAAGAGGTGGAAAAACGCCTTTTAAAGGCTAAGACGAGATATTTGACGGCCCCATTGATAAGGGAGGTTGTAAATGGGATTCTCATTGAAAAGGGTTTTGAGGAATACCGCCACAAGCTCACCCGGCTTGGCCTTCCAGTTTATGACGTGACGCTCACTCTAAAGGAGAGAGAATTTCATGATGCCTCCAAGGTGCACGAGGAATTCGGAAAAAATGTTATCGCGGAGTACACTCTTCTAAATGTTCTGCCAAGAGACGTGGCGGACGCCCATTTATCAGGAAAACTTCACATAGACGATTTAGGCGACTGGATTTTAAAGCCAAAGGAGATGGTGCACGACTTAAGGTTTTTCTTTAAAAAGCCGGGTTCTCCGAAGTCTTTGCATTCCGCCCTAAACGTAACATTTAACGTGCTTCTGCATTCGGCAGGCGAGACCAGCGGCACTCAAATCCTTGAATACTTCAATGTTTTCCTAGCTCCCTTCATGAAGGACTTAAAGCCCGAAGAGGCTAAGGAGGCGCTAAGGCTCTTCATCCATAATTTGAATCAACATGTTGACGCTTCATTAAACCTTGAAATCATAGTCCCAGAGTACTTGGCATCGGTTCCCACCGCGGGAGACCCCAGAGACGAGTCACGTTTCTATAGAGACTTTGCAGATGAGTGTAGGCTTTTGGCGCTTCTCATCTTGGAAGTTTTTGCTGAAGAAAACCGGAAAAGGCCTCTACTTAACCCGAAGGTTGTAATTAAGCTGCGGCCAGAAGCCTTTAAGGATGAAGAGGCAGCCAAGATACTTCTTGCCGCCCACGGCTTTGCAGTCGAGAAGGGTTTATTATATTTTGCGAACGCCCTTAAAGAGGAGGAAAAATACACGGCTTTTTCACCCTCAGGCTTCCAACTCAAACCAGACGTGAAGGGGGACTGGGAAATCGACACCCTTCGCACTGGGGTCTTGGGGACTGTTACGGTTAACCTTCCACGCATGGTATATGAATCAAACGGAGATGAGAGCACATTTTTCCAGATGCTACAGGACACTCTTGAAATGGCTGCACAGGCCCTTGAAATAAAAGGTAAGGCGCTAAAACAGGACGGGAAAAGCTTTCTACAGTTTTTGCTGCAGAAAGTTGAGGGCGAACAATATTTCAGGCTGGAGGACTCTGCACGCCTAATAAACCTCGCTGGCCTAGAGGAGGCATTCGAAGTCTTCAGCGGGAAAAATGTTCAGGAAGGTGGAGAAGCCTTGAGGTTTGCCGTAGAAATCGCGCGTTTTGTTATGGATTTCCTCCGTGAGAAGGGCGTAAGACGGGGTAGACGGGTCCTATCTTCAATGGTACCCTCCAGGGAAGCCTCCTTTAGGCTGGCGAGGCAGGATATTGAACGCTATGGCTTAGCCAAGGTTCGATTTCGTGGCACGCGGGAAAAACCCTACTATACAACCTTTAATAGAGTGAGCATCCAAAACCTTAAGGCTTCACTGGAGATTTTGGCTGCTTGGAAGGAGCTTCACTCCCTCCTTGCTGGCGGAAAACTTGTAGTGGTGGACCTTGACGAAGCTAAACTGGAAGCTGAGGAGCTTATGTCCTTGACGAGAAAGCTTGTCGAAAACTATGAAGTGGCGTTTTTCACGTACAATCGCAGTTTAACCTATTGTAGCCGATGCGGCATAGGCATGCCCGGTGTGCTTCATAAGTGTCCAAGCTGCGGCTCCGTTAGCACCCTAACAGTTTCCAGTCGCTATCCTTAACTGCCTATTTCACGGCACCCAGTATCAATGCGAGCAGCGCCATCCGCACAACTATGCCATTCCAAACCTGCTGGAAGTAGCGGGCGTGGGGCGTGTTATCCACTTCTGGGGCGATTTCGTCCACGCGGGGGAGCGGATGCAGGATGATCATGTCTTTCTTGGCGTTTTTCAGAATTTCCAAGTCTATTTTATAGGAGCCCTTCACCTTAATGTATTCGGCAGGGTCTGGAAAGCGCTCCTTCTGGATTCTCGTCACATAGAGAACGTCAAGGTCTGAAATTACTTTGGCTATGTTTGTTTCCTCCACCACCGGGATTTTACCTCTTATTTCTTCGATGACTTCTCGCCGCATTTTCAGGGATTCAGGTGAGACGAGATAAAGCTTTACATCATAATTGGAGAGAGCGTAAGCCAGCGAATGCACCGTTCTGCCATACCTCAAGTCGCCCACCAAGGCTATTTTCAAGCCGTCTATCGTGTCCTTCTCCTTTAAAATCGTGTATAAGTCCAGTAGTGCTTGGGTTGGATGCTCCTCAGCGCCGCTTCCACCGTTAATTATGGGCACCTTTGCGAATTCCGCAGCCAGCCTCGCTGCTCCCTCCAGCGGATGCCTTATGGCTATTACGTCAGCATAGTTTTCCACCGTGCGGACCGTGTCTGCCAGGTTTTCGCCTTTCCGGACGGAAGCTATTTCGGCTTCTGCAAAGCCTATGGCTGAACCTCCAAGCTTGTGCATAGCTGCCTCGAAGCTTAAGCGGGTACGAGTGCTCGGCTCAAAAAACAGCGTGGCAAGGATCTTGCCCCTAAGCATGTCTGAGCCCCTTTTAGCGATGGGCTCCATGGCGCCGGCAACCTTCAAAATGTAGTCGATTTCCTCCCTTGAAAAGTCGCGGATTGAGATTATGTCTCTCCCTTCAAACTCCAAATTTGCACCCCAAACAGAAGCTCCATATACTGCTTAAAAGCTTTTCATCAGCATTTCAAGCAAAAGTTTAAACCTTTTATTCTCAAGCCTACTATAAGCCTCTGGGAAGGCGAACTGAAAATGAGCGAGACAAGCGAGACAATGCTTTACGTCTCAAAAATTAAGGATGGCACGGTTATAGATCACATTACAGGCGGGCACGCCCTAGACGTTGTCAAGATTCTGGGGATAACGGGCAAAGAAAACCGTATAATCACCATCGCCATGAACGTGCCAAGCAAACGCTTCAAGGTCAAGGATATAGTCAAAATTGAGGGGCGAGAGCTAAATCCAAAGGAGGTGCATAAAATCGCCTTGCTGGCGCCGCATGCCACCATAAACATCATCCGCAACTACAAGGTTGTGGAGAAGCAGAGGGTTAAACTGCCAAGCGTCATCGAAGGCATCGTTAAATGTGCAAACCCCGCTTGCATAAGCAACAGCAACGAACCCGTCCAACCAAAATTCTACGTGAAAAGCGAGGAACCCTTAATCCTAAAATGCCACTACTGCGGCTACATGATGGACAAAAACGACGTTCTCAAACAATTCTAAAACTGAGTATTCGGTTTCTTAAATAACGCTTATATCTGAAAACATAATATTCCAGACATAGATATGTCCAAAAAAGGACATATTGAACACACGTAGAACAAAAATACACACATGAAAAAGGAGAAATAATAAAATGATAGAAATCCTAACCGCAACCATTTGGACCACCTTCCTAGGCTACGCCATATGGTACTTTACAATGGCAAAACATTATGCACCCTTAACCCCAGAAGAAGCGCAGGTTCTATGGAAAATCCACAAACAAAACGCCCAATGCCAATCCACAAAATGGCGAAAAATCCGAAAGGGCGGAAAAATCGTAGGATTCGAATGCGAATGCGGCTATAGACACATACAGAAGCGCCCAATAGCCAAAAGCGCACCCTCACCTGCCAAAAACCAAACAAAGTTAACGGCTATATACAAGAAACTTCATGGACCATAAAGCTATTCCAAAACTGTAAAAGCGAATATTGTGGCGCCGCCGGTCGGACTTGAACCGACGACCGACTGGTTAACAGCCAGCCGCTCTACCAGTCTGAGCTACGGCGGCTTGTGCAGCGTTTTCCTAGAAGGTTTGAGGTTTAATGTTGTATTTAAGTTTATTCTGTTAGAGGATGTCGGCTTTTCTGGCTTTGTGCTCAATTATTTTTACGAACATTGTGTATAGGGTTCGCATGGGTTTTGCGTACCATTTTCCGGCGAAGGATCTGCCTATTAGGTCGTCTATCCAGTGGAAGTCGTGTTTTAGACATTTTATCAGCAGTTCTTGGTGGAGTTTTGTCATTTGGGTTTCTTTGAACCATTGCTCGTTTTTTAGTTTGCCCAGCGGCACGAAGAATAGGGGGACTATTAGGCTTCTTATATGCTTGAGGTCTTCAACAAGTTCTATGGTCTTTATCAAATCGTCTTCTGTTTCGTCCGGCACCCCCACTATCAGGGTGCACGCGGGAATAAGGTTATTGTCATGCATCAGTCCCATTCCAGTGCGGACAACCTCCGGCCATTTTTCGGGTTTAAAGGGGTGCGCCTTCGCTGGCATGACTTTTTTGGCAAGTTCAGGCGACCCCGTTTCTATGCCTACTTCAGTACCCCACCATGGCTGCTTTTGCAGTATGATTTCAGCCACTTTCTGGAATAGCTTGGGCTTTAGGGCTACCGTTGCCAGGGAGCAGTGGCTCCAGCTTAAGCCGCCCTCGCACTTTTTGACGACAGCCTCATGGAGCCTAACAAGTTTTTCGTCATCGGGGGTTGTATTTTTCGAACCATAAAGCATGACATCCTCGGCGTGAAGACAAGCCGTGTAAGTGTAGCCGCTTCGCATGTTCACGTCGATCTCTGCCAGGATTTTTTCTATGGGATACCATCGGAGCGGGCGGAGGGTTACGCTGCAGAACTTGCATCCCCTACAGCAGCCTCGTCCAATCTCCACCAGTCCGTTGATGGAGGGATTTAAGATGTTTGGGATCTCCTCCAGCCTTGGGGTTTCCTCAATACCTACCTCATAATATTTGGGCAGTTCTTCGCCGTTAATGGCTGCCCGGACAATTTTACCCACAACTTTTTCGGCTTCACCATCAATTATGCAGTCAATACCATATTCCTCGACGAATTTTTCTCTATAGCGGAACTGCCAGACTCCAGGTCCACCAACAATGATTTTTAGGCCACGCTTCTTAGCCCTTCTGATTTCGGTTTTCTCCAGCAAACGTCTAAAATGCTGCGCAAGAAACGGCTCCTTCTTTAATATTGCGGCGAAGGTGCTGGATGCAGGTCCAAGTCCAAATGGATCCATAACGTGAATGCCCAAAACCTTTGCGTCATCCAGATACTTTTCAACGTGGTCAGGATCCACAGTTAAAACGTCAAAGCCTTCAGCTATAAGCTGAGCCTCAATTTTTCTAAGGCCATAAGGCGCCGCCACCGGGATTCCCTTTACGGTTTTTATGGGCGGGAAAAATAGGAAACTGTAAAGCCAGTTGGGAATGACGTTTGGAGGGGCACACGTTCCAAAACCTATGAACTCGTTGTGGTGATAGTCACTCATTAAGGTGCGGTCGGCTGTCAGCACAACATCCGCCATAAGCACCCTCTCCCAACGGTGGATGTTATAAATGGTTAGATGATATATTATTGGCTAAAACATTTAAATTTTGATATATCCCTTTGCGGAAGAAATCAAGAGGTGAAGCTTAAAATTAGGAGGTTACTGTTGTCTTTCCTCTGCATTCTGGAGTAATTTTCTGGTTCTGGCTTCTACGAAGGCGGCTATTTTTTCGACGGTAAGAGCTTCCTCCATTCTCTGTTTTGCAAGTTTCTCTTCCACAACGCTGATTAGCTTCCCGAAGTTCACAGGCTTTATCAAATAGGCATCCGCACCATAGTTTAAGGCTTCAACGGCATTCTCAAGGTTCGGGTAGCCAGTCACCATTATCTTTATCATTTTCGGCGCTGTCTCCCCAAGCTCCCTCAGCAGTTGGGTTCCCTGTATGTCTGGAAGAACGATGTCAAGGAGGGCTATGTTATAGAATTTTTCCTTTGACTTCTTAATGGCTTCCCTTCCTGATCCGGCTTCATCCACGTCATAGCCTTCGCCTTCGAGGATGAGCTTCAGCGTCCGGCGTATGTCCTCATCGTCGTCCACTATTAGGATGCTTGCTTTTCCCATAAACCATTCTCACCTCCGTTCCTGGAACCTTTGACTTTGAAAAACGCGTGTTATACACCTCCCTAACCTTTTCAACCCACTCGGAGAAGTCTATCGGGCCTTTCTCGTCAAATTCCAAACCAATTTTTCTGCACAATATTTCTATGATTGCCCTTTCCAGTATTGAGACTATCCCGATGCCGGAAACCCTGCGAAAACGCATCCCAAGATCTTCAAACTCCAAAACTTTCCTCAACTCTTCAAAGAAGAAGTCGGGGTTTTGGGGGATATTCGACAACATAAAGCCCCTCCGCCTCAAATATTCATAGAAGATTTCAACAGTTCTGTCTCCAAGCGAATACCGCAACGTTTCATCGATAACCCTCAGCAGAACCTCATCGAATTCATTCAAAGCCTTCACCATGCAAGAGCTTAAGCACTCTCCGAAAGCCCGACTCATCAGCGGTGTTTACGTGATTAAGGTTCAAAGGGTCAAAAGCTTTATCGATCATCAATCTGTACTGGAAATTCACATGCCAATTAAACTATTGGCAAGCTTTTCACGGCCAGAATAGTGAAAGGATTCGGTAAACCACTCCGCCAAGGAGAAGGGCCAAAATTATATCCACAAAGGTTATCGCTAAGGCTTTTCGCCATCCAAACTCCCTTACAAGAGCCGCAATGGTTGCCACGCATGGAATGTAAACCATAATCACTAAGGCGAAGGTTATCATCTGGATAGGCGAAAGCGACTTTAAAGGAATAAGCTCCGATAGTAGGATGAGGGCTAATTCCTTACGTAGCACGCCGAAGATTAATGGGATGCCCGCCACTTCTGGAAGCCCAAGCCATCCGTTTAAGAGCGGCTTAGCGCCTACAACAACATACTCCATCAACCCTGAAACATTTAGGGCAGTTATCGCCAGGCTCCCGCCAACTATTATTGGAAAAGCTATGTAGACAAAATCCTTCAGTCTACTCCACGTTTTTGTCAAGATGATCCTCAAGGCGGGTTTCTTGTATGGAGGCATCTCCATTATCAAGCCCACGGGCTCTCCGGGCAAAAACTTGAAGGCCGCCCTACCAACAATCAAAACCAACATTAGGTCGAAGATGTAAAGCGCTAGGGCAGCATGTAAACCTACATATCGCCCAACAAGCCCCAATATGACTACGGTTCTGGCGGCGCATGGAATCAACGTTACAACAAAGGCGGCTATGAGTCTTTCACGGTTTGTCTCCATTATTCTGCAGCCAATGCATGCTGGAACACTGCAGCCATAGCCTAGAATCAGCGGTATGAAGGCTTTCCCGTGGAGACCTATCTTATGCATTAAATTGTCCATTAGGAAAGCAGCCCTTGGAAGGTATCCACTATCCTCCAGTAGCGCCAAGATTATGTAGAAGGGCACAATGTAGGGTAATGCGATGATGATTCCGGCGATTATTCCGCCGAAAACTCCCTCCACAACCAGTTTCACGGCTTCTTGTGGTAAAAAGGCCAGAGCCCCCTCAATGTATGAGGCAACACTGCCAAGTAGGGACTCAAGAATGGTTGAGAGGAGGCTCCCGCCGATGAAAATGAGCGAGAACATTGCCAAAACAACTCCCACCAAAATTGGATAGCCAAGGATCCTGTGGGTTGTGATGGCGTCAAGCTTTTGCTCTAAGCTTATCCTCGGTGGTGTCTCGATAACAGTCACTTCCCTAGCTATTTTACTTGCTATCGAGTACCTTTCAGAAGCCAATATTACTGGAGAGGGCTCACCGTGAATTTTCTCTAACTCAGATGCAAGTCTTTCCGCGTATTCTAAAATCTCCTTTCCATTTTCATAATTCCTTATTTTCCCAGCAATGTCCTCGTCTCTTTCCAGGAGTTTGATGGCAATCCACCTTGCCGGGTAAACGTTGCAAAGGTGGGGAAGCCTCTTCTCGACAACCTCTTGAATTCTCTGCACTTTCTCCTCGATCTCAGCTCCGAACCGAATCTTCAATGGCTTGAAACTTTTTTCTCCACGGATCACCGCGATGACTGTTGTTAGCAGCTCGTTTATGCCGCTTCCGGTTATGGCCACTGTTGGGACGACGGGAATGCCAAGCCTTTCGGAAAGTTTTTCCACGTTTATGCGAATGCCCTTTTTCGCTGCGTAGTCCACCTGGTTTAGGGCCATAACCATTGGAGTTTCAAGTTCTAAAAGCTGAAGCGTAAGGTAGAGGTTTCGCTCCAAAGCCGATGCATCCACAACATTGATTATCACATCCGGCTTCTCCACAGCTATGTAGTCCCGTGAAACAATTTCCTCGATGGAAAATGCGGAGAGCGAGTATATTCCGGGCAAATCAATGACATGAATGTCATAGCCTTTAAAATGCAGTGTTCCTTCAGCCCGCTCCACAGTTTTGCCAGGCCAGTTTCCAACAACCTGGTTTAAGCCTGTAAGCTGGTTGAAGATGACGCTTTTGCCCACGTTGGCGTTTCCAGCTAGGGCTACCCTAAGCCTTCTAGCCATGGATTTCATCCTTAAGCGGTTTAACCAGCACTTTAGAGGCTACGCCATGTCCAAGGGCTAAAGCTACGCCTCTAACTTCAACTTCAACGGGTCCGCCGAAGGAGCCCTTCTTGAGAAGCTTCACTTCCGTGCCCGGTGTTAAACCCATTTCCGCAAGTCTCCTAACCAAACCGAAACCTCCTTGGGCTTTGACTACAACGCCCCTTTCTCCTTCGGCCAAATCCGTTAAAGGGCAGAGTTCTTCGGTTCCTTGAAATCGTCTCCTACCTCTAAACATTCGCAGCATCCACTCCGGCAAACCTAACCCAGATGTTTTCGGCTTTCTCAAGGCTCACCGTACACTTTTTCCCAGCTACACACAAAACAAGCTGCTTCTGCTCTGCCTTAATTACTTGAATCGGAACATTAGGTTTTATCCCCATAGCGGCTAGCAATGCAAGAGTCTCCTTCTTTTCGTCGACAAGCCTAACAACAATGCACATCTGATTCTCCGCCACAGCGGTCAGCGGAAAGCACTCAACGTCCTCTATTTCGCCGTCCTCTGTTGGTATAGGATTTCCATGAGGGCAGAATCGCGGATAGCCCAGGCGCTTCTCTAGAAGGGCAAGCACATCCTCCGTTAGGGCATGCTCAAGTCTGCAGGCGGTTTCATGCACCCCGCTCCAGTCAGCCTCCAGAAGATCTGTCAGCAGCCTCTCCGCAAGCCTGTGCCGCCTGATAATGCTCAGAGCCAGTTTCTCCCCCTCGGCTGTAAGCCTCACACCCCTGTAGGGTGTGTGCTCCACCAGTCCATGCTTCTCAAGGTGAGCAATAGTGTTTGTTATGGATCCTGGGACAACATTAAGCGCCCTCGCCAACTCCTTTGTTCTAGCAACCCCTCTCCTCTTTTGAAGCTTGTAGATGGCTTCTATATACTCCTCAGCCTCGTGGGAAAGCTCAGCGGTCAATTCTTCCACCAATTTACGAGCACTCGTAATTTCAAAAGGGCCTATAAACATTTCGGAAACTCGAAAACAAACGAACCTTAAATATTCATAAAACAACAAGATAAGAGGAACATTGCATCAGATAGCTTCGCAGGAAGAACAGCTTTGAACATTCATTAATCCAACGCTTAAGACGGATCCCTCAAGAAGTTTCTGAGTGTAAAAGCTTTGGAAAAGCTTCGGCGGTTCGTTTCTCTATGTGCGTAAAAATCACGAAAACAAACTTTTATACAAGAATTATGAAAAATTAAATGCAGATGAAGAAAACATATGAAGTTTTGTTTAATTTTTGTTGAAAACTTTATTTGCTGGATGATAAATTGTTCTGCGAAGTTATTCATGCGGTATGAGGATTTCCCTACCTTCGACTACGGCTCTCGCAAGTTTCTCTCACGCTCTTTCAGCAAGCCTCCAAACAGTGTTCCTTGAAACTTTCATTCTTGCGGCAGCTTCTTCAAAAGTTAGCTTCTCCAACTCAACAAGTTTGAGAGCCTCTATTTCCGCTGGTTCCAAGAAAATAGACAAGTATTTATGTTTTGTGATATATCACGAAAAGGTGGAGGAACATGCGAAAAGCATGGTGCTGGCCTAAAGGTTGGTGGTGCCCGAGATACCCATGGCCTCCAGCATGGGCTAGAGCTCCGACTATTACTACCCAATCGATCCAACGGATGAATTGAAAGCTTTACGAGAATACAAGAAGGCGTTGGAAGCCGAACTGGCAAAACTGACAAAACGCATAGAGGAGCTCGAGAAGTTAATCGAAAAGAAAGGGTAGAGGCATTCTCATTCTCCTGTTTCACCTATTACTTGGATAATTACTGTTCTCCTTCTTGGATGCACGTCTGTTTCCACAAACAACAATGACTGCCACGTTCCAAACTCAACCCTACCATCCACAACGGGTAAAGTCCTGTCCGGTGGAAGCAGAACCGATCGCAGGTGAGAGTGAGCATTCGAGGGGTGCATATAACCGGCTCCCTTAGGAACCAATTTTTCCAGCAAAGCCTTAATGTCATTCAGCAATCCATACTCATCCTCAGTTAGAATCAGAATCCCAGTTGCATGGGGCGCGAAAACATGCACTATACCATTTTTTATACCAGAGTGGGCGACTGCCTCCTGAACTTTATCAGTTAAGTCTACGAATTCAATTTCGCCCTTCGTGGAGAAAGTGTAAGTGGTGCTGTAAACCTTAAAGTCCGCCAAGGTTCCACCACTTATTCAAGAACCTTTGTCATTATAATTTCATCTATGTAGTTTCCGTCTTTGAAAAACCTTTTGGGAATCCTCCCGGTTTCCACAAACCCCATTTTCTTGTAGAGGTTTATGGCGAGTGTGTTGTTGGCGAAAACGGACAGCATCAAAACTTTTAAGCCCATTTTTCTCGCGTACTCTTCTAGAGTTTTCATCATTTCAGTTCCAATGCCTATGCCCCTGAAGCCTTTCTTGATGGCTATTCCTATGATGCCCACATGTCTCGAATAGCCAGCCCCCCTTATGATTTCTGAATTAGCCACCAAACGCCCATCCACCTCTGCCGCCACGCAGAAGATTTCGCCTTTTTCTATACACTTGAAAATATTTGAGAGCCATTCGATCTCTTCATCTCTCGAAACCTTCTCCGCCCTGAGGATATTAGCTCCCTCCTCTACAAGCGAGTTGATAAACTCCAAAAGATCGTCAAGATCCTCCCACTTTAGGGTTCGCAGGATAACCCTGCGGCCATCTTTGGCAACAAACTCCCGAATAACTTCTCCGGTTTTCATACTCCTAATGAAGCCTTAAACATCAAAATATGCTTTTTCAAAGTCGACCAAGCAGCTCTTTGTTGATGCTTTTGTATACCTGGTGAGTCTCAGTGAAATAGTAAAGAATTGGTAATACCATTTTTACCAATTTAACTGTCAAGTAAAAATAAAACACGAAAAACGCAAAAACATTAGTCACTTAGCCTACACCATGCAATTCAAGTTTGCACACACGCGTCGAAAAACCAGAAAAAGCCCTCTTTTCAGATGTGTGCAGCATGCTGGTGAAGTGTCCACGGCAGGAAAGTGCTGAAGGGCTGTATACAAAAGCATCAACCAGTGAACCCTTAAAGTCATTTGACGTAAAGCTCAGCATTGCGATGCCACCGGTGTCAATAAGTTGGAGAAAATATGTCTCGCTGATAGATGCTGTTCCAGATAACATCGAAGCTACGTCGAAGATGTGCTGCTCTGGTTTGGCATGGAGATTTTCGTCGGTTTCTTGAGGAAGCCTTGGTCAAGTCCATGCTTTTGGTTTGAGGGCTGAGCTGAAAACTGATTAAAAGGCTTCTTTTGCATTTTAAAGCCATTAACGAGGTTTTCCGTTTTTCGCTGATCCGCCACTGATAGCTTGCAAAAGTTTCAAGCCTTATTTCATTTATCTTCGATTCGTTTACTTTCTTTTTCCTGTTGGAGAAGGCCTTTTCTGAGCTTTTTGCTTAAAAGAAGTTTTTCGTTTGTCGAAACATGGCTGGCCATGTTTTTGGTTTTTTCATATTGCCGTTTCTGAAATAACCCTATAATTACTTGCTGATGCATTGTTGGGTGAGGCCTGGAGAAGGGGCTAAAACGGAAAGGGTGTTGATGATTGTCTGTTGACTATTTTGGAAATGACGTGGAGATTCTGGAAAGAACTGTTAATGGAAGAAAGGTTAGGGTGAAATGGGATTGGGGAAACTTCAAAAGCACTGAAGGCTTCCCAGTGGATGACAACCTAATAAACTGGGTTATAGGCCAAGACCAAGCCTTGAAAGAGTGCTTCCTCTGCCTAGACGAGTGGGTTCACAAACTAAAGTACCTGGAAAAGATAAAATGGTATGAAAGCTGGAGTAGCCCGGATAAGCCTAAGCCTTCGGCTAAAACCCTCATAAGTCCAGGCCCATACCTCCTACTCTTGGGGGATCCCGGCACCGGCAAGTCGCTCATCGGGAGAGCCTTAGCCGAAAAGTTAACCCAAATTTACAAGGAGAAGGGTATCAAACTCTTCGATGTCTTATGCTGGAAAAACCCTGTTCTTCCAAGCCAGCCGAGAATTTCCATCCACAAGGCCGGCGAAGGAAAAAAGATTATCCAAAAGGAGCAACTCAAAGAGCTTAAAAGAAAGTTTGTCACAAAAGTTGGGTTGAAGGCACTTCAAATATTTCTGATAATCATGGGCCTGTTTCTGATGAGTTTAGGCTTCTACTTCATGTATCAAGCATGGCTAACTTGGAATGCAAACCCGATGTTTCTCGGCCAACCCTTGCAGGAATACTACAACTATAACTTCACGAATTACTTCATCGACAGAGTGGTTGGCCTTGTACCGCTGACATTCATTCCCGGTGGAAGCCTAATTTTCTTCGGAGTCTTCATATGGTGGTTCTCAAGGATAGGCGGTTTAGGGACACTGAAGGGTATCGGAGGCGCCCAGCAAAGCGACATACCAAAACTCATAGTTGATAATAGCTCCGGAAAGGCGCCCTTTGTTGATGCAACAGGCCACAGAAGCGCCCAACTCTTCGGTTCGGTGGCATGGGACCCCTATCAAACTGGCGGGTTGGGCACACCGGAGCACCAGCGGGTCACAGCCGGAGACGTTCACAGGGCCTCGTTTGGCATACTATATATTGATGAAATAAAGAACCTCGACTCAGACGAGGTTATCACACTCCTCACGGTGCTTGAGGATGGCCAACTACCCATAACCATGAGGGGACGTTGGCACGGCGGAGACACGGCGGCAATGGCTGTCTCCACGGAGCCTGTTCCAGCCATAACATTTCTTGTTGGCGCTGGGAACTTTGACAGCGTAAACCAGATTCACCCAGCCTTAATGGATAGGATTTACGGCTATGGAAAAGTTGTTATGATGAACAATGACATGCCCAACACCGTGGAGAACCGACGCAAATATGTGCAGTTCATCGCCCAGGAAATTAAACGCTTCAACTTAATACCCTTCAGCCGCGAGGCTTGCGAAGAGATAATTGATGAGGGTAGAAGGCGCAGCAACAAGAAGGATGCCCTAACCACACGGTTCAGACCGCTGATCTCAATCATTAAAACCGCGGCAACTCTTGCCATGAACGAGGGCTGCAAGGTTGTTGAACGGCGACATGTCCGCGAGGCTATTGAACATCACTGTAAAACAATCCAGAGACAAATATTAGAGCATGAGATGAAGGAGAGGGGTAAGCTTCTCGAGATAAAACCCGAAGGCGTTAAGCTTGGGCAGATTTATGGTTTAGCGGTTGTCCGCGATCCCTACAGCGGCGAGATGACTGGCAGTGTTCTCTGTGTGAAAGCCACCATGGTTAAGCGAAGCGACCTTCCAAGAAACTACCCCATTAAAGGATACTATAAGGTGACCGGCGTAGCCAAGGGGCAAAGCTTCATAGCCGACAGCATAGCCAAAGTCCGCAGCGTAATCCTCCAAAAATACGGCATAGACATAGCCCAAGACTACTTCACCCACATAGACTTCGCTCAATCCTACGGTGTGGACGGCCCATCCGCCGGCGTAACCATGACGATACTCCTATGCTCGCTTATTGAGGGCAAACCGATAAGGCAGGACGTTGCAGTCACGGGCGAAATAAACCTAGGCGTAGGCGACACTATACAAATTACCGCCGTGGGGGGAGTTCACGAGAAAATTAGAGCTGCAGAAGCCTGGGGTTTCAAGAAGGTGGTTATCCCAAGGAAAAACTATGAGCATTCAATAGACCCGAGGGATTATAAGATTGAGGTGGTGCCAGCTGCAACCCTAGACGACTATTTAAGAGAATGTCTAGTTGAGGAGGCGAAGATCGAGGTTCCTGTTCAAACACGTCGAAAACCAAAAGTTTAGTAAAGGCTATAATAGCACACCAATTCCAAATTAAAGTTCAGTGCACTGAGATGGCTAGAGAAATTGATAAGGATGCCATTCGAAGATGGCGCAAGAGGGGGTTTTACAGCGAAAACGTTCTCGTGAAACTCCTACAGAAAAACGGCTACAACGCGGTGCGTATTCCAGTAAGCAACCCGAGCCTAAACCCCCTTCCAGACGTGTTGGCAAGGAAAGGAGAACATGTATACGCCTTCGAAGTTAAAAACGCTGATTATTACGCGTATTTTCCGAAGCAGCAAATGGAAAAACTCTTCCGGTTTTTAGAGGAACTCATACCGCTAGATACTTCATTTAAGCATGCGGTGGTGGCAGCCCACCTTGGCAAAAAATGGGTCTTTAAGGAATTAAGCTGGAAGGACTGGGAAAGCGGAAAGCTTCCGGATAAAGTTAGGATTCTAAAAAGGGATAAGGGAAACTTCAAAATAGGCTAATTGAGAGCGAAACGGATAAAATCCTCAACTTTTGATTCGAAAATGCTGAGGGGGAATTTCAATGACTATTCGTGGAATAGTAGTCAATTACAGGGTTGGACCAAAAACGCAGAGGTCAAAAGAGTGCATAATCCAGTTCCCCCATATCACCTCGGTTTCCGAAGCCAGCAGGCTAATTGGACGAAAGGTGGCTTGGAAAAACGGAGAAACAAAAATAATTGGAAAAATCGTGGATTTGCATGGCAAAAAGGGACTGGTAAGAGCCAGATTTAGAAAAGGGCTCCCAGGACAAGCTCTAGGAACAACGGTTGAATTAATTGGTTAAACAGCTATCCCCTATTTTTAAATGGCACAGCTCTCAACATGAAAATTATCACTTTTCCTATCACTTGAAAAGTGTAATTTTTTGGCCATTAAAAAGTCGAAATTGACACGAACATTAAAATGAATGAGAAAAACAAAAATAAAAACAGCAAAAATTGATATATTTCAGACAATCTTTGAAAAAAGCTTACATTTTTTTCGCCTAGAAATTAGCAAAAATGAATGAGTTAATTTTGATTGCTTAAAAGCTTAATGGTTATAGTTTTTCTTGGAATTAAGCCACGAAGGTTTTTGCCTTATGTTTTATTAAGTAGGATTGCCATAATGCAAGAGGTCGGAGGGAGCCTAATACGTTTGAGGATTACATTTTGAAAACTCCAACTTCTAGGATCTTGCATGAGCGAGCCAAGAGAGTTCTGCCCGCGGGTGTTTCTTATGCAATAAGGCATTTTGAGCCTTATCCCTTCTACACGGCTAGAGCCAAGGGGTGCAAGCTTTACGACGTCGATGGGAATGAGTACATTGATTTTTGGCTTGGACATACAGCCCTCATTCTTGGACACAGCCCACCGGCTGTTGTGAAGGCTGTTAAGAAGCAACTTGAAAGGGGAACCCATTATGGTACTGCCCATGAGTTGGAAATAGCCTTGGCGGAGCAGGTTGCCAGGATGATTCCAAGCGCTGAGATGATTCGCTTCACCAATTCCGGGACGGAGGCAAACATGTATGCCGTGCGCCTCGCTCGAGCCTATACTGGACGGAGAAAGATTGCCAAGTTTGAGGGTGGATGGCACGGAGGCTACGATGCCCTTCACAAAGCGGTGAAACCTTCATACGATATACCTGAATCCGCGGGTTTAACGCCTGGAGCGTTAGAGGATACAGTAGTTTTGCCCTTCAACAATCTTGAAGGCGTTAGGGAAAGGCTCAAGGGCATCGAAAAAGAAGTTGCAGCAATCATCATCGAACCAGTTCTCGGAGCCGGCGGTGCCATCCCAGCGGAAAAGGAATTCTTGAAGGGATTAAGAGAGCTGTGCGACCAACATGGGATATTACTAATTGTTGACGAGGTTATTACTGGCTTCCGCCTCGCTCCCGGCGGGGTTCAACAATTTTTCGGTGTGAGGCCGGACATAACTGTTCTTGGAAAAATCCTAGGCGGAGGCTTCCCGGTGGGCGCCTTCTGCGGCCCAGCCGAAATCATGGAGAGAATTGACCACACGCGCTACCAGAGGCCATACTACTCATTCCATGGAGGAACTTTCACGGCGAACCCCATAACCATGACGGCTGGCTTAACAACACTGAAAATCTTGGAGGATGGACTACTAATAAATAGGCTGAACAGACTTGGCGACAAGATAAGACAACAGTTAAGGCAGATTTTCGAAGCTAAAGGCATAGACATACAAGTCACCGGAACGGGCTCACTGTTCTCTGTCTACTTCACGAAGGAGGAGGTTAAAGACACCAACGCCGCCTTTAGATCCGACAAGAAAAGGCTTCTAGAATACCATTCAAGGCTGCTTGTTAACGGTATCTTCTTCCTTCCAGGCCATTACGGTGCATTATGCACAGCCCACAAAAGGGTGGACATTGAAAAGCTCTTCTCGGAAACGGAGGAGTTTACAAAAGGTTTAAGATAGCTTCCACGATAGCCTCTTTTCTCTTGGCTTTGCTCCGCTCTTTAATATCTGCTCAGCCCTCTTCAAATCCAGTGGAGTATTTATGTTTAAGAACATTTTAAGTTCAGGATCAAACTGCTGGAGAACAAGGGTGGATATGTATCTTATCCCCCTAAGCCTTTTAATCATTGAACGCAGGTCCAATTTTCCCTCGGTTAAGGCTTTTTCCGCCGCATCCAGTGCCGGCTTGGTTCTGTATGCCGCCTGCAAAGGTTCAATGTAGCCGTTGGGCCAACGGGGTATGGCCGCGTTTCTGTTTATACAAAGTTCAAGGAGCAGGGCGAGAACGTCCCTTGAGACAAGGGGGGTGTCGCATGGAAGCAGAAGCACATACTCGCCCTTAGCTTCGTTGAAGCCTGTTAAGGCGCCCACGAGGGGACTACGCACTTCATATCTATCCACAATCACTTTAACATTTGAACCTAAAGCTTTTGAATAAGCCTCCGCCTGCTCGTTGGAGCTGCCAACAATTATGGCTTCCTCAACAACATCGTCTACAGCGTCTAGTACATATTTAATGAGGGGCTTGCCTAACAATGTTGTTAATCCCTTGTCTGAGCCAAACCTCTTAGAAAAACCTCCAGCCAATATTACTGCAGACCTTTCCAAACTCCAACGATCCCTGAATCTCAACGCAATTTCAGACAATCTTTGCTTCTATAAACTTTGCTCATTTAGACCTTGCAAGGGAGGTTGCGGCTTCCGCAATTATGAACAATCCTATAAGCACCAGAATCGTTTGCCAAAGCGGCAGCTCAAAACCAGCTGCAGATGCTCCTCCAAAGGCTAGGGCTATTATTCCAATGAATAAGCTGAACTTGCTGGGTTTCAATTTTAAAAGCGCCCTTGCGGCGTTCAATCCTATCAGTATGACACCCACGCCTAGGGCAATGTATGCTCCCATGGAAACGTTGTAGTATTCGCTTGCTATACAGCTTAAACCAATCCAGACGAAAAAAATCCCCCAAGCCAATGATGTTAAAGCTACATTTTTGTTCAAGGCTTACACCATGCAGAAAGGTATAGGCGCAAAACCAATTTATAAATTGTCCTCTGTAGGGGTTAACAGCGTTCAAATCTGAAGCTTATCCACCTTAGCTGCGATGTCCCCCAGTATCCGCGTGAAGGGGTGCTCCGGCTTCTCCTGGACGAATATTATTTTGCCCTCAGCCCTTGAAATGTCGCAGAAACAGGGTATAACACCCAAAAGGGGAACACCATAAGCATCCTTAACCATCGCCTGAAGCTTCTCCCGCCCGGACGTTAAGGCGTCACTGTACATGACTTTGTTTAAAACCAGCTCGGTTTTCTTTTCGAAAAGGTCGTAAAGATCCCGCAGCATACGCTTTGTTCCCTCAACGTCGGAGTTATCTGGAGTTGTAGCTACGATGACAAGGTCGGCGGCAACAATGGCGTTTATAGACGAATACTGCAATCCGGGGCTTGTGTCAAAGACGATATAGTCAAAGCCCTTCGCATTTAAGAGAGAATTCCTAAGTGAGAGAAGGCGCCCCAAAGCACGCATTTCCCACCTTCTATCCTTCGAGGACATGTCCCTAATAGCTTCAATTGAAGGGTTAGCTAATCCCACGAAAAATGTCCCTTGACTCTTTATTCTATCGCTGAGATTCACGAGAACCCTGTCTATTTCGCATATTCCATTGAGATAATCGTTAAGCCAATAATCAACCTTGCCAACGCCCAGCAGCGTCGAGAGGCTAGGCGCCCTAAAATCCAGATCCATGAGGCAAACTTTCTTACCGAGTTTGGCTAGGGATACGGCTAGATTAATTGATATGAGGGTTTTCCCGGTTCCACCCTTGTAGGAGTGGACGGCTACAATCTTGCCCATGCCTTACCCCTGTCCTTCCCGATCTATGTAAAAGTAGGCTTTCCGTCCCCTCCTTTCCTTCTTAAGATAGCCCATCACCACAAGCTGGTTTAGATAGGCGCTTTCCACTGCCCTCGCCCTGCGAGTCTGCTTAGCAACCTCGTCAGCTGTGGCCCGGCCGAGGCGGCAAATGGTCATGGCGGTTTTCCTCAAATGATCGGGCATGGATAGAAGAGTCATAACATCCAGAGGGGCTTCTGGGCTTAACGGTTCAAGTTCCCTTTTCCCATGTTTTTGAAGCTCGATCATTATCTCCATTTTCTCATTTAACCGTTCAAGGTTCTCCCGAATTTTCTCCAGGATTTGAATGGGCTTCTTTCCAAGGATCTCCTTATCTGAGCTTGACAAAGGGGTTTCCTCTTTTGTTTTACGTGTGTACAAGTTGTATTGGGGGAAAGGGTTTATTAAGTCTTACGAAACCTCTATAATGACACAAACAGCAACAAAAACAATTAAAACCCAAAATCTGAATAAAAAATCAGTTAGCCCATTAGCCAATATACCCACAACTAGCTATCCAATCAAAAGCAACGAAAAGCCTTGAGGAAGTCAATTATGTTAATGTAGAAAATTTGTGTGGGATGGTGTTGGCTAATATGGGATAGGGGCCCTGTTTCTGGTCTCCTCGATTATTGGCAAGACCTGCTTAAGTTCCCTGAAGTACTTGAGAACGGTAATGCCTTTAGGGGTTATGGCGTAGACAACACGTCTCTTGCCGACAGCTCTCTCCTCCACAAGATTTTGTTTAATGAGGAAGTCCAGGTATTCCTTTAAAACACTGCAGTTCACATTAGCCTTATACATGATATGGGTCAGCTTCAATGGACCCCTATGAGCCAACACCTTAAGGATATCAATGTACATTTCAAGCTTGGATCGTCTCATCATCCAAACCTCTTTGCCATATTTTCCCAAACTTTATATAAAGCTTTTATGGATTGAAACTACGTCTTTTTTCTCTTTAGTCTCCATTAGGAGCCCCTTTTCGCTTGTACACGCTTTAACACGTTTATTCTATTCTGAAATGCGGTGACAAGATCATCTAGCAATATTTTTTGAAAATCCGTCGACAAACCCGCAAGGCTTTCCTTGAGAGCCACGGCCATCTTAGCTTTTATACGTCTCCTCTGTTCAGGGGTAAATTCATGCATCAAGGACTTTCCTCCGGGCACGACTGGAAATAGGCCGAGCATATTTAACTAACTTATGAACCCAAAATCTATATTCAAAATCCACATTTAGCGTTCTACTTTCCACGCCGCGTTTAAGAGGGGTTAATTTTATATTTGATCTTCCGTAAAGTTTTTGGATGTGAGGGATGTATGGTTACTGTTACTGTTTTCACGTCGGGGTTTTTTGATCCGATCCATCGGGGTCACGTGGCTCTATTTAGAGAGGCGAAAAAGCTGGGGGACAAGCTTATAGTCCATACGCATCGGGATGAGTGCTGTGTTAAGAAGAAGGGGTATGTTTTTATGCCTCTTGAGGATAGGCTTGAGATTTTGCGTTCAATAAAGTATATTGATGAGGTTATTGTCTGCAAGCCTAGTTGTGATTTGACAGTGGCGGATGTTTTGGAGGAGCTTAAGCCCGACATTTTCGCCAAGGGTGGAGATAGAACTCTGGAGACTCTCCCGAAAAGTGAAGTTGAAGTTTGCAGGAAACTGGGCATAAAAATCGTGTTTGATGTGGGTGGCGGCAAGATTCAGAGCAGCAGTTGGATTATAAACAACTTCATAAAGAACGCCGTTAAGGGGAACGTGAAAATTTAGTCTCGGCACTCCTATATGATGTAGAGGTATATCAAGTGAACGTGAAAGCCTTTTTCGTGAATCTCCATGCGTTGGGATGGATTGAGTCCCTTTAACGGGTAGTCGTGAACTAGTATTTGTGTCCCCCTCGAGCATTCTATGGCGATTTTCTCTGACAGTTTATCGATTATTGTTGGGAAGGGGTATACATATATCGCGTTAAACTTTGAGAAGTCCACTGTAAATATGTCGGCGCATACAACATCTACCAAGTGGCCTACCCCGAAATCTTTTATATTCCGACGGGCAAGCGCGGCGAGGATGGGGTTGATTTCGAAGCCCACACAATATATCCCAAATTTTTCCGCTGCCTTTATTAGCACTCTGCCATCCCCGCAGCCGAGGTCGGCGAAGACGCTGTCGGGTTTAACCTTCACCATGCTTAGGGCTGCCTCAATTACGCCGAGCGGGCTTGGTAGATATGGAAACTCTAAGAGTCTTCTGAGAAGCGCTGCCCTAAATTCCTCGCTCATTTCAAGTTGAGTGGATGAAACTTTTTATTTTTCAATTTTCCCTTATTCTGTTGCCGGATGATGAGAAGGCATTAGGTTGACGAAAAGGATGAAATTTCAGAGTTACTCAGACGGCAAGGCTGCTTCTCAATTGGCAGTTCAAGTTATTGTTAATTCTTCGATGTCTTTTGGGTAGTATGTGAGAAGCTTGCAGCCTTTCCCTGTCACCAGCACCGTGTCGGGCGGAAGCCGGCAAATCCAGCTTCATATATGCCTGGCTCGCAGCTTACAACCATTCCGGCTTTTAGCTTTTCCTGGTTTCCGATGTCAAGCCACGGAGGTTCGTGTCCTTCTAGGCCGAGTCCATGTCCTGTATGATGCCTAATTAGGTGGGCTAGTCCGGCTTTTTTGAAAACTTCAATTGATGCTTTTGTCAACTTCGCTGCATTCCATCCTTCCCTTATTTTTTGGATGGCTGCCTCTGGGCTTCAACCATAACTTGGAAGTAGCGTTTCTGTTTGGCAGAGGGTTTGCCAACAATCATTGTACGTTCAAGCTCGCAACTATATCCGCCTATTTCCACCGCTGCCTCGGCAATTAAGACGTCGCCTCTTCTAATCCTACGCCCCGTCCCCATTGCATGGGGGATGGCACTCATTTCGCCAATTTGCCCTCTAAAACAGGCGGAAACTGGGAAAATGCTTCTTAAAGGCTGGAAGTCGACGCCTAAGGTCTTCTTCATTGTACTGGTGGTGTCCAGCGATGCAGCTAGGGCTACCTCCACAGCCCAAGCACCTTCAGTGGTATATTCTTGAAGAAGTGAAACTGCAAGGTTCGCCCATTTCGCGCTTTCCTCTATTAAGGCGATTTTCACGGGCGACTTGACAAGCCGCATTTTTGGCACGAGATTCGCCATGTCAACAAATTTTGCTTTGGGAAGTTTCCCCGTTATAGGCGGTCCCTTATATCCCCACATGCCAGCGGCTCCAGCCTTATTGTCTATGCCAATACGCTTTTTGGCTACCCCATTTCCTTCAAGAACTCTGCGAAATATTCTATGGGATGCCTCTCACCGGGATAATCCAGATAAGTTTTAATTTCTTCGATGAGCCGGGTCTTCAATGGGACGTGATCCCTTTCCAGAAGGGGTCCCATGAAGGTTATTTTCCCATCTAACGGGATAACTAGGGCTGCGGGTCTTTCCGTGGATATAAACGAATATCCTGTTAGATAGAAGATGCTTGTGGCATTTGTCAAATATAAAGCGTCAAGCCCTTTACGTTGGAGGACTTTTCTGACATTTTCTATGCGCCTTTTATATTCGCCTTCGCTTATGAAGAGCTCACAGAGTCCACCAGCCTAAACAAATATCTCTTTCCAAAATTTTGGCTTTGACTGTTTTCTATAGGCTAGCAGGGCTCTTTCAGGGCTTTTCTTGCGGAGGTTATGTAGCCTGTGTGTGCGGTCATAAGCGTTTGCGGGCGGGTTTTTCCCCGCTCTGTTTGCATGCCCCGCACTAGGCACTCAACGGTTTCTATGTCTATGAAGCCGCTTTCCCTCAAGGCTTCTACGGTTTTAACTGTTTGGTCTATTGTTGGGCTGAAGGAGACAATGGTTCCACACGGCCTTAGAGCCTTGTAAGCGTGGGGGACAACAAGCCACGGTGTTGCCATGTCTAATATGACAGCGTCCACATCGGCTTCATCTATGCCCTCCGTGATATCCTTGTTTTTAAGCTCCACGAAATCTGCTAGGCCTGCCCGTTTGATGTTTTTCCATGCTGTTTCAAGGAATTCGCTTCTAACTTCGTAGCTGTAGACTCGGCCGTCTGGCCTGACATAATGGGCTAGGGCTGTAGTTAGTGCACCAGTGCCCGTTCCAGCTTCTACAACGCGGCTGCCTGGGCCTATTCCACTGAAGACTATGATTAGGGCTATGTCCTTCGGGTATATTATTTGGGTTCGCCGGGCACTCTTCATTATGTAATCGCGGAGCAGCGGCTTGAGAACCGTGAATTGAACGCCCAGATTGCTTGCAACCGTTGAGCCATACTCCTTGCCGATCAAGTCGTCAAGTTTTATGAAGCCCTTATGTGTGTGAAAGGTCTTTCCAGCCTCGGCTTTGACTAGGTAGGTTCTCCTCTGATCCAGGTATAGGAGGACATATTCGCCCTCGACTACTTTTCGACTTTTCAAGGGTATTCCTCGCTTAAGGCGAGTATTTAAAGGGGTGTTTGGCGCGATCCTTATTTTCTAAAAGCTCGTCTACCGTTGGCCTTCCTTCCATAGCCTTTCTTATAGCATGACGCATAGCCTTATAATTGTTTATGTAGACGCGTTGGCGGTCCACTGCTGAGGGGTGAACGAAAACATTTGCTATAATCACTAGGTCTTCAACAGCCTCTTTTGGTATTGTGCCGTCTGCAACGCTGTCCACAACAGCCTTAGCCACCGCTGTCTGAGCTGGCCCATAAACCATGCTTGCCTGCCGCATATTGGTTATTGTAACTGTTGGAATAATGAGCGTTACGGGTTTAACGGTTAAGTTTGGCTCCAGTATAGCGAGCAGCGGCTCGTGTCCTGGTGTGGGGGCGGCTTTGGCCTTCGCGAAGGCTGCACCTGCGGGGCCATCCTTTCTGCCGATAATCAAGTCTATGTGGGCTACTTCCGCACCAGACCCGGCTAGGGCTTCACCAATGCGGAGGTGGAAGTCTCTTATTATTTCGGGTGTTATGTCGATGGCCATAAACCTTTGTTCAAGAGGCTTTTCTGTAATTTCGAAGGTTACTGGTTTAGGTTGTATTTTTCCGAGTTTTTCAAGTTCAAGGCGGAGTTCCTCTCTGTTTTCGTAGGTTAATTCCCCGCCAACGCTTAGAGGCAGCCTCACCGGGCCTACTTTGATTTTCATCATGTTTAGAGCTGCCTTTGCGCCGACTGGTCCGCTTCCGGCGATTATGCGGGCTATCTTCTGAATCCTATATTGGAGCTCTCTGGCTTTTTGAAGCTCCCCGCTTCTAACGTGATTGTATATTTGGACCCAGATGTCTGGGATAACGTTGGCGCTGGCGAGGATGGCGCCGGAACAACCAGCGGCTAAAGCCGCCACCACAACTTCGTCGTGGCCGCAAAGCACGTTGATTTTATCCCGGACCTTTTCCAGCACCGCCAGGATGTAGCTGAGTTGTCCGCTGCTGTCTTTTAATCCCACTATGTTTGGGATTTGCGCCAGGTCTTCAACCATTTGCCACGTTAATTGTACACCCGTGCATTGAGGGATATTGTAGAGAATTATGGGTATGTCCACCTTGCTTGCGATGGTGTCATAGTGCTCATATATGCCGCGATCCGCAGGCTTCAGGTAGAAGGGCGTAACTATAAGGGCGGCGTCAGCGCCCATGTCCTTGGCATACTTTGTCATTTCTAGGGCTTGGTCTGTGCCGCTCGCTCCTGTTCCAGCTATTACGGGTACACGTCCATTAACTTCGTCCACCACGATTTTTATGATTTGCTTTCGCTCTTCAACTGTGAGATTTACAAATTCTCCTGTGGTGCCGCATGGAACAACGCCGTGAACGCCTAACTCTATGCAGTGGTTTACGAGAAGACGCAGTCTCTCCTCGTCAACGGCTTTGCCGTCATCGGTGAAGGGTGTGACGAGTGCTGGCATGATTCCCTCTGGTTTAAACATGTTTTCGCCTCGTGGAATACCATAAACGTTAAACAATTTAAGCCTTTGAAGTAAAATGGACGTTTACACTTGGGAGGATACATGCTTGGAAACTTTGAGGAGAGAACTTCTAATCAGCGGGGAAAAACTGGAAGAGATTAACGCCTTCCTATTGCGGGATGACAACCCCCTCGTGGACGCCATCCTAGAAATTATTGACAGATATGGTGGGGTTAAGGAGATTAACCGTAAAGCTCGAGAAAATAGCCATCTGGAAAACCTTATGCATCGACTTGAAAAAATGAGGTCACCGTTTCTAGGGGATCTCGAGTGGCTCATTAAACAACGCGACATGGAAGCCTTCATAAGCATACCGGAATACCGCAAGAGAATATTGGGCGAGAAAGCCGAGTCCATGAAGTTTGACGAGGCTTATGCTGTCACGCTTGAAATCAGTGCATGCAATTTTTTCCCATGGCTAATTGAAGAGGCGAAAAAAGCGATTAAACAGCGGGATCTCATGCCAGCCCGATACATACGCGTAAGACCCATGAAGGAACAGGTGGAAGATGGCGACATTTTGGCTTTCGCTGCTGCCATGCAAATCATCGGAGCCTCCTACGTGCAGACCTTGGACACGAAGGGCACCATGCTGGGACCGGACGGCAAACCCGTCAACGTCCACCTAGGTGGTCCCGAAACGATAACGGGTTATTTTGGCGGCGTCGGCGTTCCAAACGAGTATGCCCTAAAATGGGTTGAGGAATACCTCCACTACTACACGGAGTATGGCGTAAGGCAGGTTTTAAACACGAATATCGGAACCGTGCTGCTAGGGTTTCTGCTGCACAAGCTTGGAATAGACATAGAGTTTAAAATCTCAGTTTTTCTCGGAGCCGACAACCCCTACTCGATTCTATGGATTCTAGTGATGGCGAAGCTTTTCAGCCGAGAGGACGGCACAACACCACTAGCTGGCTTTAACCTATCCAACTCCGTGAACAATCACACCATTGAATTGGCAGCCTACACCCGCAAAGCCCTCGGCTTCGAGGACACCGTACGCATAGAACACCACATAACAGAAGCCTACAAGAGCATAGTGCGCCAGCCCTACGACCGCCTCGGTGAACTGCTGGAAATAGCGGATCACGTGAAAAACATAAGCGCCAAACACGAGGGTGCACCGCCAGAAATAGAGCAAACCCGCGATCACCCATCAGACATACTAGACTACTTCATGCCGAAAAAGGAGATAATTGAGAAGGGGCTAATGCCAAAACTGCTTGCCAACTACTTGGATAAGCATGACGCTGTAAACAGAACGGCGAAAGCCCTAACAGAGAAAGGCTTAACCTTCATAGCAGCCCAAAACCTCCACAAAAAAGAATAGAGAAGCTAAAAGTAGTCCTTAGGCTTCCGAAAAACAAGATAAGCCGTCGTAGCCACAAAGAAGACCGCGACGACGGCCAAGAAAACCATAGCCGTCCGTGTGTTGTCCAATTCGCTCTTAACACCCCTAAGAGCCTCATAGTCCCGCTGAAGTTCCCAAAGAGTCTGATTAAGATTCAAAAGCTCATCACGGGTGAGATTCCTGCCAAAACAATCCCTAAAAGTCTGATTTAACCCGTCAATAGTATCCTTCAGATTTTCAAGCTGCTCCTCAAGCGACTTGAGATAAACGTTTTCTATGCGGGTCATGGTAAAGCCCAAAGTGATCCCTTGAAAGGCATAGTGGTGCGTGCCAAGCTGATCAGTGATTGTAATGTTGTAGTTTAGGGTTATTTCGCCGTAGGCTACGCCCCAAACCCGCTCTGGGACGTGAAAGCTATCGCTATAAATTTCAGCTCCTGTAAGCTTGAAGTTCCCCCAGTTATTGGTGTAGATTATGGCTTTACTTGTTCCGTTCTCAAAGCCGCAGATTTTTAGGCTTATTGAGGTGATTTTGACTTCCATTTGAGCATCAGGGGTTATGCTCAAGTTGAAGGTTATACTTTCTGTGGGTTTAGTTGTCGATGTTCCGTTGACTTGTATTCTCATACCGGGAATTTTTGAATCAAAGAACGTTTCGATTTCGCTGGTTGGGGCTTGCACCCCAACATCAGCGCATACCACAGCGAGAAACAAACTTAGACATAAGGTTAAAGAGGCAATCACTCTTTCATTCATTCAACATCCACACCTAATTTAAAACCCGAATATTTCCAGTGGGTTTATTTAACAGTTTTATGGTTCTTCTTTTGTTATTTGGTGTTTTTGGCGTGTTGCTTTTTTAAGAATTATGTTTATTTTCGGCTATTTTATTGAGCGTATAAACCGCTGATACATGTATAGGAAGTAGATAAGGGCGAAAAATGTGAGGGCTATTTCGAATGCTAGGATGGCTGGGTTGTTTTCCACAGCCATGAAGTAGCCGTGTTGGAGTATATCCGTGAAAACTAGTATTTGGAGGAATATGGCTCCGCCTAGGCAGCTTAAGCCTAATGTGTGGATTAGGATTTGGAGGCGTCGGTTTAGTTTGTCGGCGGTTGCTGTTTTCATTTTTATCGCATGTATTAAGATTTGATGCCTCAACTTATAGGTTACGAATCCAAAACAACGACATAGCCTTATGATTAATCTTCAAAACCAAAACTAAAAACTCAAAATCAACCAAAACTATAGAGGGTAGTCGCTATTAGCTTGAAAACAAGCCAATAAATGTTAGGAAGCCTCCAGTTCACGGATAGCCTCCTTAATTACTGCAACAGATTTTTCTAGGCGTTTCCGAGTTTCGGGCAGAAGCTCAAGCTCTAAAATGCGTTCAACACCGCTTCTGCCCAAAACAACGGGCACGCCTATGGCAACATCATGGAAGCCATACTCACCCTGAAGGTACGTGGACACTCCCATGACACGGTTTCTGCCGCGCAATATAGCGTCAGCCATGATGGCTATGGCGGCGGCTGGCGCGTGGACCGTTGAACCCTTAAGTTTTATTACCTCCGCGCCCGATGTTATGGTTAGGTTTATGATTTTTTCAATTTGCTCCTTTGAAAGAAGGCGCATTATGGGGATGCCCGCTACCGACGCGTATTCCGCCAATGGAACCATGGAGTCGCCATGTTCGCCTATCACAAGTGCCCGGATGTCCTCCCTTGAAACACCCAACTCTAAAGCGATATAAGACCTAAAACGTAACGTGTCAAGAATGTTGCCCATTCCAAAGACACGATTTCGCTCAAAGCCAGATTCTTTGTAGGCTATGTATGTCATAACGTCAACGGGATTCGTAACCATCATGGTTTTGCAGTTGGGCGCGTATTTCACGACTTCCCGCACTATGGACCGCACTATACCCGCGTTTTTCCGCATCAAGTCGAGGCGACTCATTCCAGGTTTTCGCGACTCACCAGCAGTTATGATGACCAGCTCTGAGCCTTTCATTTGACTGTAGTCGCTTGTCCCGATGATTTTGCCGTCAAACTCTAGGGCGGGGGCTGTCTGCATCATGTCCAAGGCTTCGCCCTTCGCTAAATTCTCAAAAATGTCGATTAACACAACATCGCTTATTCGGTACCTTAAAATATTGAAAGCTGCGGCGCTTCCAACGCGTCCAGCACCAATAATGGTTATCATAGGAGCTAATTGGACCTTCCAAAAGATATAGTTAACGTCCTAAAGCGGGTATTCTCTGCCTTTCTCGGTTACCACAATTTGGCTTTTGAGGTCCTGCATGAACCTAGCGAAAAGCCCGGCGTTTTCCGTGTGCACCGGAAAAACTTTTTTGGCGTTAATTTCTTTGAGGCAAGCCTTAAGCCTTAATGGCGTTATGTGTCCGGAAACGTGCACATGATATTGCGGCAAGCCATAATGCCTAAGCCAGTTAACAAGCCTTTCAAAGTCTATCTCCATCTCCTCATTGAAGGGCTCGGAAGAAGAGAATATATAGCAGCTTCCGGGTCGGGGTTGGATTTCCACCAGCTGCTCCAAATCGTAAAGGGACATTGTCAAGATTATGTTTTGTTGGCGCTTCGAAACCCGTTCGGCGTCCACAACCTTGTCTGGATAGCGCTCAAGGATTTGTTTTTCCCAAGCATATAGGCGCTCCTTCGACTTTCGAAAGATGAGGATCCCCTCATCGCTAAGCTTTGGAATGCGAAGCTTCCGGTCGCTGCTCAACGCCTCAATTAAGTAGGCTTGTCGCAGTGAAACAGCCAAGCACCGGTTGTTTTTAAGGGCTGCTCTGTAGAACGAGTTAAGTCTGTCCACGTCTGTGTAGGCGAATTCCGCAAGCACCAAGCCGTCAGCTTGACCGACAATATGGCTTAATTTAGCTTCAACCTCCCTTTCAGATGAAACGGAAACGCTCGTCATGTTGGTGGCTTCACAAACAACAGCCACGGGCTCAGCCGCCCTAGCCCGCTCCACAAACTCCCGGGTCATCTCGCCCTTTGCACCGTGATCCCTGAAGTCTCCCGTGTAGGCAACTGTCCCCCTTGAGGTGTGAATTATGAAGCCATAAGCCCCCGGCACAGAGTGATCAACATGCAGGGGCTCAATTTCTAAACCGTCAATCTTTATGGTGTCGCCTGTTCTGAAAGTGTGGAAATCTATGCCCTCCACATTGAATTCCAAATCTGCCTTGCGGATTTCGCCGAGCGCTGTGAGAATTGTCTTTGTTGTTTCGCCGCAGTGGACGGGGATTTCCCTTTTCACGAAGGAGAGGTAGGCAGAATGGTCCATATGCCCATGAGAAATAAAGATGGCATTTACCGCTGGGGGTTTATCGTCAAACCGGTAAACCCCGTCAAGTTTAGGCAGTATGCCCAGCTCCTGAAGGCTTTTTTCACTTTTAGGTGATAGGAGGGGAGGCGAATAATACTGCTTTCTCAAGGCGAAAGACATCCCAAAGTCAAGGAAAACCGCGGTGCTACCATCTTTCACGAGGATCTTGTTTCCACCGATTTCGTTTACCCCACCATAGAAGGTTAAGGTTGTCTCGTCTTTAACCATGGTTATGCTCCTCCAGCATTGCTTTTCGGCAAATATTTGAAATGGCTAAAATTATGTGGGGGAAAACGAAAATGCTAAAGACTTTCGTGTATTTTGGCTTTCCAGCCGCCCTCACGGCTTCTACGTCTCCACCTGCCTCTAAATAGCCTTTAAGAAAAGCCTTCACGATGGCTTCTGCAACTTGTGTCCCAGCTAGTGGCGGTGCATAATGCCCAATAAAATATAGGAGTTCGGCAATGTCCCAGGCTTTGTCGCCGTTGCGGGAAGCTTGCTCAAAATCCATTAGATAGACTTCTCCGTCCTTGCCTATTAATATGTTGTCCGGTTTTGTGTCGCCTAAGGCTATGTTGAGGGCGTGAACTTTTGCAATAGTTTCCCCAACCCTCCTGAAAACCTTCAACTCCTCTTGGATGTCACTGCCTTCAGCCGCCAAGTCAAAGGTTCGCTTTATTACTTTGTCGAGGGGTTCACCCTCCAAGTACTCCATGAAAACCAGTCTTTCAGCATGGCTTACACCGAGAAGTCGGGGAACGGCGAAACCCTTTGAATGGAGAAACTGATTTATGGAGCATTCCCTTTCAAGTCTTGAGCGCCCAAGAACAGCGAAGGTTCTGGTGCCAAAAGTCCACAAGGTTAATGGGAACCACTTGATATCCGACCAGTCCTTAAAACTTTTAACGACGATCTTTTGCTCGCCGTTTGAGGAAACCTTAACCAGATATACATCATTTAAAACTCCGCCCAACTCCTCAACATCAACCACGGCGCTCTCAGCCACATTAAGGACTTTTTTGGCGAAGTCTTCTATGCCCATCCTAGCGGCAAGGGAAACGAAGCCGTTAGCCGTCGGAACAAACAGATATCTCTGGGGGTCTTCTATACCGCATTCCGCTTTAAGCCTCAATCCCTCATTTTCAAAGAGCTGAATCCTCGACAAAGTGGTCATGTTTTCCGAAAGAAACGCCAAAATCTTGGGAAAAATTCCTAGAATGGTCATGAGGAGAGTCTTCTGAGTTGACTTTAAAAGGTTTCTGAACAGCTTCCCCCGACTTTTAGAGCCATCAATAAAGGCTTTTGAAATTTTAAGGAAACCGCCACCAGCATCTTCAAGAACACCCTCTTTCCGCAGCTCCCTTATAGCCGCATTGTATCCGCTAATAATCCGCTGAATATTCTGTTCCCGCGTCTCTCCACGTAAACAGCTGGATATCACGTAATATAATGGTGGGAAGAGACGGGCTCTGCTCAACATAGCCTCATACATGAAGTATTCTGGTTTTATGCGGATTTCATGGGAAAGTTCTGGAAAGTCCAGAACAAGGTTTTCCAAAGCCTCAAGAATTAAGCGTCTTTTAAGCTTAAACTCTTCCGCTTTTAGGTATTCCCCTCCAACTAGAGGCTTGTAGGGGAAAAGGAGGTACACACTGAAGGCTTCGCCTAGAAATCCGCTGTCCACATCTCTCTCGAAAATCCACTTGTCAACAACATAGAATATGACTGGCTTGCCAACAAAAAGCCTAAAGTAGTTCATCAACATAGGCTTAAAGCCCTTGACTACGAGCAAAACCTCCAGCGGCATTTTTGTCCTTTCAAAGGAGCCAAACGTGTACCCACATAGGCAGACACCGCTTATATGCTTGGAATTGGCAATTTGCCTACAGAAATCAAGGATTCGCTCATCCAACTCCATGCGGAGACTCTTTTGTCTGCTGGACACCTTTTCACCATTTTAACGCAATGAAATAAATACACGTCTTTCCAGATATAGTTAACCCGTCTTAACCTCGTTCAGAATTTTCCCGTAATGTCTCAGGGCTTTTAGGGCTTTAACGCCTTTTTCTGGCAAATTATAGAGGGGTATTGGACTTTCACCGATCACATCATAGACGAGTTTAAAGTCCTCGCCACCAGCTGGCACATCCACAACAGGCTTGTAGGGATGTTTAGCCGCCACCTCTGGAATCACCTTCGCATCCTCGGGTTCAAAAAAGCATGATTTAAGCATGTTTATCACGAGAACTCCGTCAACATTTTCATCGGCTAAAACGAGATCTAAAACCTTCTGAAATCTTTCCGCTCTAGCATCCGCTATCAAATCGATAGGGTTTACTGCATCCACACCAGGATAAGCCTTCTCAATTTCATTTTTCGTCCTTTCTGAAAGTCTGGCAAGCTTAAGATTGTTTCTAACCACAGCGTCAGCTGCAAGTATAGCCGGACCACCCACGTTGCTCACTATGGCCACATTGTCGCCCATCATTGGCGGCTGCTTGGAGAGAGCCAACGCCGCATTCATAAGCTCCTCTACGTCTCCAACCCGGATTATTCCAGCCTTTTTGAAGGCGGCATCAAAAACTTCATCTGCTCCCGCCATGGAGGCGGTGTGCGACCTAGCTCTATGGGCGGATTCTTGGGTTGCTCCGCCCTTTAATGCTATGATGGGTTTTCTCCCCACAACTTTTCTAGCCTCTTCTATAAAGCGTCTACCGTTTTTTACGCCCTCCATGTATAGGCATATAACCCTAGTCTCCGCGTCTTCGCCAAAATACTTAACCATATCAGCGTCGTCCACGTCCACCTTATCGCCCATGAAAGCGACTTTGCTTAAGCCCACGCCGTAGAAGCATGCCCAGTCAAGGAGGCATGCGCCCACTCCACCGCTTTGAGAGATGATGGCGATGTTTCCCCTTTTCGGCATGACATCCCTCTCAAAGGTTGTATTCAACCCATTAGCCGTGTTTATGACACCCATAACAGTGTTGGGTCCCAGGATTCTAACGCCATATTCCTCTTTCACTTTCAAGAGTTGCCGGCGCTGGTCATCCTTATAACCGCCCGTTATTAATATGAAGGCTTTCACTCCGGAAGCGGCACACCCTTCAACATAGCGTAGAGAATCCCTTGGAGGCAGCATGACAACTGCCAACTCAGGGATTTCCGGCAACTCCTCAATACTGCCAAAACCAGCTTTTCCATCGATGTCGAGGATGTAGGTTTTCCCTTTGAAAAATTTTCGCATATTGTAGATGATATTTTCGAAGAGCCATGGCGACGCCAGCCCAACCTTCTCCTTGACGCGGCTGGAGCCCACTAGCAGAACCGTTTTTGGTTCAAAGAGAGTCTTCACACTGCACATCTGGGTTAACCTTCAAATTAAAGGGAGAAAGAAGAGTTTAGGCGATCATGCACATAAATTTAACTTCAAAATTATGCTCGTTCAATCAACTTTATGTAGGCGAAAGCCGCTAAGCCCGTAAAAACGACTGAAAAAACCAGAACGCTGATGATCATTTCAGGCGAAAAGGAGGGAGTTCCCAGGAGGAAGGAGCGTATAAGATCTGAGGCATTGCTCAACGGGTTTATCCTTGCAAATTGCACCAGGAAAAGCGGAAACTTGCCCTCCCGACCAAGCTGTTCAATTAGGGAGAATGGATAAAAGACGCTGCTGCAGAAGAACAGCAGATAATAAACCAAGCCCCTTGCAGTTACAAACTTGTCTATGCTTCTTGTGGAAACAGCTATGGCTATGCTTAAGCCGGAAATTCCCATGGCTAGAAAGAACAGCACACACAGTATTATGAAAAACTGAGTCAGCGTTGGAAGCCCAACAAAGGCGAAGCATGTTAAGAGAAGGGGGGACATGTACATCATGCCCCGCAGCCCCCCGGAAAGCACCCGTCCAAAGGCAAGCTCAAACCTAGTCATAGGCAGGCTTAGTAGATATTGATGGACCTCCCGCCTTTTCTCCATGTTTACCTCTCGTCCAATCATGAATGCAGATGCAAACAAGCCTGTAACGGTTAATCCGGGCGCGAAGAAGTTGAAGTAGCTTTTTATTTGCTGGATTATCTCAGGATTCAGCATTCGGTTATAGACTATCGCCATAATAAACAGGTCAGCTAGGTTCATGCTTATCAAGCCTACAAGCCACCATTTGTAGCGGAAGAAATTTCTAAAATCATTTTCAAGGATGTACACGATGTGCCTCTTCACCGCCATCCACCGCCCTCTATGCTCTTGTCATAGAGCACTATACCCACAAACATGAAGAAGCCGAAAAACATGACTATTCCAAGGAGGGGCAGAAGCGGGTTATCAAAAGATATGAGGGATTCAATCCCAGCACCCCAGCGGAAAAGCTCAGCGGCGTAAGTGACCGGGTTAAAGTTGGCAATCCATCCGTAAAGGGGATTTGCCTCCTTAACAAAGCTTAATGGATACATGGCTGTGCTTAGGCGGACGATTAGTGCATCTAAAACTCCCATAAGGATGTCGAAGCGATCGCTGGATTTTATTGCAACGGCTAAGGTTATGCTCATTCCGGAGACTCCGAAGGCGAAGAGGAAAAGCGAAAACAAAGCTATGAGAAAGTTAAGCGGATTCGCTATGCCAATGACGTAGAGGGCTATGCACATGAGCGGTGCCACGTATATGAAGGCGCGGAGTCCCCCTCCGATGGAACGCCCAAGAACAAGCTGCCTCCTTGTAACTGGTAGGCTTAGAAGGTATTCGAAGACCCCATGCTCAGCTTCCTCATATATGTCGAAACCAATGAATATGGCTGCCGAGTAAAGCGTCATGACGGATAAGCCGCCAACATAATAGCGGAAGTAATCCTCCACGGCAACCATGCGGGATGCTATAAGCCCGAAAAAGGCTATTTGGGAAACAAACCAAATAGCCCTCATAATAACCATGACTTTGTATTGGAAGAATAGGCGAACATCTCGCTCCACAACATATAGGAGCTTCCGCGTCTTCAGTGTCCCCCTTTCTCCGCCTCTTCAAGGGTTAAGCCCGTATAGTGGGCGAACACATCATCCAAGCTTGGCTCGCTCATGCGGATAGAGGAAACGGCAGCCCCATCCTTCATAAGCTCCTCCATGATTTTCGGCACAACCTCCTCAACCTTGTTTAGGTAGAGACGCAGCGTGGAAGCCCCAGCCCTGATAACCTTTACAACCTCCTTGAAATGGCTTAGCTCCTCAACAGTTTCCGGTGAGGGCTCGGCTTCAAATTTGATTTCAACTATGTCGCCGCCTACAATGCTATCCTTAAGCCTTTGAGGAGTGTCGCATACGAGCAGCTTGCCCCTATGCATTATGCCAACCCGATCGGAGAGCACGTCAGCCTCGTAAAGCTCGTTGGTTGCAAGGATTATGGTGGTTCCTTCATCACATAGTTCCCGAAGCATCCTCCAAATCTTATGCTTGCCAACAACGTCAATCTGGGCTGTCGGCTCATCCACTATGGCTATTTTAGGCCTTTGAATCAGCACCTTAGCTATTTCAACCCGCTTTCGCATTCCACCGGAAAGGGCGTGAACACTTCTATGGCGATACTCCCACATGTCCAAGGCCTCGAGGACCTCGCGGACCCTCTTTTTACGCTCTTGCGTTGACAGCCCGCAGACCTTGGCATGCCAGTTAACCACGTCCCATGGGGTGCTGACCCACAGCATTTTAGGCTCCTGGAAGGCAACTCCTAAAAGCTCGCGCACCTTGTCCGGGTTCTTCCTAATGTCATAGCCTCCAACGTAGGCTGTACCCTCCGTGGGCTTTATAACCGTTGCAAGCATGAGAATAGTCGTGGTTTTTCCAGCACCGTTTGGACCTAAAAGGCCGAGGATCTCCCCTTCCTCAATTTCCAAGTTCAGGTGATCAACCGCCGTGAAGGTTCCAAACTTTTTTGTCAAGTTTTCAATTCGAATTATCGTGGACATTCCACATTCCAGACTTGAAAATCTCCGCTTAAATGCAGTACTTAAGGTTTACGTGCAAGAAGATCCGCTGCGCACCTTTCAGCCCTTTCCATCACGGCCCCTTCATCCAACACTAGAACCCTACCGTTTTCTACAAGGATTTTCCCGTCAACTATGACCGTGTCCACATCGCTTCCACGGGCTGAATAAACTAAGACGGCGTAAACATCATGTAGGGGCCTAAGGTGAGGCTTCGAAAGATCAACAAGCACTATGTCCGCCTTTTTCCCAACCTCCAATGAGCCTATAACCCCTTCAAGCCCCAAGGCTTTGGCTCCATTTAAGGTTGCCATCCTCAAAACTTCGTAGGCAGATAGGATTCCGGGACTGCGATAAACATGCTTCTGCAGCAAGGCGGCAAACTTCATAGTTTCAAACATGTCTAGAGCGTTATTGCTGGCCGGTCCATCTGTGCCCAATGCCACGTTAACACCTAAATCCATAAGCTCCTTAACCCTCGCCGCGTTCAAGCCAAGCTTCATATTGGCAACGGGTGCATGGACAACATTAACGCCATGTTCAGCCAAAATACGCCTATCCGCCTCCGACAAGTCTATACAGTGAGCTGCAAGCACATGCCCTTCAAAAAACCCCAGCCTACGGAGAAACTCAACTTCACTACAACCGTAAACCCTTTCAAACTCCCTAAACATGTCGGTGGATTCCGCAAGATGAATATGAACGCCCACATCAAGCTCGGAAGCTTTCTCCCTAACTTTCCTAAGCAGTTCCGGACTACAACTGTATGCGGCATGAGGGGCCAGCATGGTGGTCACTCTTCCATCTGCAAAACCTTTAAAGCTCTCCGCAAAACCCACGCTGTTATTGAACATTTTTTCGCCCATTTCCCTATTTCCAGCTTCAATAATGCCTTCTGCCAGAACCCCTCTCATGCCGCTTTCACGAACAGCCTCTGCAACGGCCCTTTCATAAAAATACATGTCAGCAAAACAGGTGGTTCCGCTCTTCAACATTTCCAAACAGCCCAAAAGCGCCCCCGCATAAACATCCTCCACGGTTATTTTCGCCTCTAAAGGCCAAATAGCCTCCCTCAGCCAAACATTCAAAGGCTTGTCCTCAGCCAAACCTCGAAAAAGAGTCATCGCCACATGAGTGTGACAGTTCACAAGACCTGGAATTGCAACCTTTCCCCTAGCGTCAATTTTCTCCTCCGCCTTCAATCCACGGAGAGACGAACCCTTTCCAACAAAAACTATTTTTCCATCCTTTACGGCTATGGCTCCATCCTCAATCACAACTCTACTGCTCATCGGCAAGACATAGCATCCATAAATCAGAAGGTCCACTCTATCCAAAACGACACCAAAATTAGAGGATGGGAAGGAGACTAATAAAGGGCGCGACAAACCTCAGCTACGAAAGGTCTCCTTTCTCCCCGGCTTAACGGCAACTACTTCAGGAGGGGGGCCCGAGGTTTTACGCCATTGCCGCCCTTAACAAGAGAATGCAGCGCCGGTTGAGCTGAACCCTCCTCCACGGCTATTTCCTTTGATATTCCCGCCGCCCCTATCTTCTTGCATATAAAGTTCAACGAGTCCTCAGTATAACTCAAAAGATTCCGCCCCTCAGCCGTGAGCTTATACACTTTCCGGGGCCTCTCATTACTCATGTCCCACTCGCTCTTCACGTAGCCGCTTCTCTCCAAGGCATTCAGAAGCGGGTAAATAGTGCTTGGACCAAAGTAAACACCAAAAGTTTTGCGGATCTTGGTGATTATCTGATAGCCATGCATGGGCTGGCTGCTGAGAAACTGAAGCACAATCAGATCTAGGAGACCCTTCATAAGCTTAACCTGAACCTCTTTAGTGCTGTTCATATCACCCATCCTCTCCTGTTGTTTTGTCTAACAGTTTTTCTGTTAGACTTGGATACGATATGTCCATTTTTTGACATATCTCAAGACTCTATAAAGACTAAACAGCCATATAAAGCTTCACACATATCAAAAGCATAACAAAGCATACACCAGCCAAGCCCGGAGAACTTCATAAAACATATAAAACCCAACAAAACAAGTCAAAAGCAGAACAAAAAGGCCGCCCAAAAATGGAAGAAAGCCTCAAAAAAGAAATTGTTCAACATGTAATCAAAAACCTACTCGACATCCAAATACTACGCCTGATAAACAAACAACCCACATGGGGATACAAAATAAAAAAGGAAATAGAAAACATCTCCGGACTAAAAATAAGACACGGAGCCCTCTACCCACTACTACGAAAACTAGAAGATAAAGGATTAATCACAAGCCAAGAGCAACAACTAGGAAAACGCACAAGAAAAATATACACCATAACGGAAAAAGGAAAAACATACCTAAAAATCTACTCTAATATCGTAACGGAATTGTAGCATAACTCTTAAACGTGAAACATAATGGAAATCGATCGAAAGACCAAACCATCCATTGAAGATGTTCGAAGGATTATTGAAAAAGATGGTGCGAAAGGCTGGAACCTGGCAAAAGAAGCCTTGCTGAAACAAGAAACAGATAACCCCAGGCTAAAGGAAGCCCTAGCCTATCTCACATTGATTCCCGACTATTTCCGACCAGCCATCGTTGCGTATTGCTGCGAGGCGGTAGGCGGAGACCCAGAAATCACGGTGCCCACGGGAGCCTCACTAGTACTGCTTGCAAAAGCCATAGGAATACACGACGACATAATTGACAACGTTAAGAGAAGGGGGAAGCACATAACCGCTTATGGAAAGTTCGGCAAAGAAGTCGCCCTCATATTGAGCGATATACTCCTATTCAAAGGTTTTACATTGATGAAAAAAAGCTTGGAAATAGGGGTTCCCCCGGAGACTTTAGGAAAAATTTTGGAAACCATCGACCAAGTGTGGTTTGAACAAAGCGAAAGCGAAATCCTTGAACATCAATTCCGCAGAAAAACAGATGTTCTACCAGAAGATTGCATAACGAAACTGAGAAAAAGAGCCTCCGAAATGGAAGCAATAACCCGCATAGGCGCAATCCTGGGAAAGGCATCCGAAAAAGAAATTGAAGCCCTAGCTGTCTATGGAAGATCCATAGGTCTAGC
>Ga0105163_1000114_pt1 | contig 49054 bp, 60 predicted proteins | sample JNZ110809AmetaG_FD_81531 | JGI IMG/M metagenome (GOLD analysis project Ga0105163, IMG submission 81531) | Hot spring microbial communities from Jinze hot spring, China to study Microbial Dark Matter (Phase II) - JNZ 110809A | ecosystem: Environmental > Aquatic > Thermal springs > Hot (42-90C) >... | reverse complement strand
GTGATATTCAGGTTGGGGCGGCTGATGGGTGTCAAGGGTCCCGGGGTTGTCGTGATTCTGCCAATTATCGACAGGAGAAGAATTATAGACCTGAGGCTGGTTACCTTCGATGTCCCCAAGCAGCGGATTATAACAAAGGATAACGTCACAGTCGATGTCGACGCAATTGTATACTTCAGGGTCACGGACCCGATGATGGCTGTTTTGAAGGTGAAGGATTACTTTACAGCTTCGGCTCTTCTGGCGCAGACCACTCTGAGAGATGTGATTGGGCAGGTTGAGCTGGATGACCTTTTGACAAGGCGTGAGGAGTTGAATAAGCGGATTCAGCAGATACTGGATGAGGCGACTGAGCCTTGGGGTATCAAGGTAACCACGGTGGCTTTGAGGGATGTTGTGATTCCGGAGATGATGCAGCGTGCTATCGCGAAGCAGGCGGAAGCGGAGAGGGAGAGAAGAAGCAGGATAATTGCTGCGGAGGGTGAGCTCATGGCGGCTGAGAAGATGGCTCAAGCAGCTGATTACTATGCACAGCACCCGATTGCGCTTAGGCTTAGGGAGCTGCAGACCTGGAGCGAAATCGCCCGCGAGAAAAACATGATAGTTGTAACCGAATCTGCCACGAAGGAACTCGGCACAATACTCGGATTAACCGCTCAGAAAAAAGAATGAAAATAGCCATTCTTCTGGTTGTGTTTAGCGCCCTACTATTATCCAGTTACAGCGAAACTCCTCAAGTCCTCCTTCTCACCATAGATGGATACATCTCATCGGGAACAGCCATGTATATCGAGCGGATGCTGACCTCACCTCGCTACGTTGCAGTAGTTATCACGATTAACACGCTGGGCGGAAGCGCTGACGCTATGCTTAGGATTGTAGAGGCGATTGAGAGGTCTCCGACCCCTGTCATAGGATTTGTTTACCCAGTTGGGGGGAAGGCTTTGTCAGCGGGGACATACATTTTGATGTCGACCCATTTCGCGGCCATGGCGCCCGAGACATTGATAGGCTCAGCGCAGCCCGTGGCAGGTGGAGAACCTGTTACAGAGAGCAAGGTGTTGAACTTTTTCGCGGAGAAGATGGGGACTTTGGCAGAGTCGAGAGGCAGGAACCGTGAGGAAGCGGTGAAAATTGTTTTGGAGAACAAGAACTTCAACCCGTCTTCCGCTCTTGAGGCAGGGCTGATAGAGGCTGTTGCCTCTGATGTTGAGGAGTTGCTGTCTCTGGCGGATGGACGCACCGTGCGGACAGTGGCTGGTGAAAAAACCCTTAGCCTCAGAAACGCGGCCTTAACTCGAGAAATGCCGGGAATAACTGAATCACTTGTATCTGCTCTCTCGGACCCTATTGTTTCGAGCATTCTCCTTTCCCTGGGAATATTGCTCTTGCTGATTGGTCTCTCCACCCCGGGATGGGGTGGGGAAATCGTAGGTGGATTGATGATTGTTCTCGGCCTGGTGGGCCAGGGCCTTAACATAAACTGGGCGGGCGCATTTCTAGTTGTCCTCGGGGCAGTCCTCCTGTTGTATGAGCTTCTTAGCCCAGGGTTTGGTGTCGTGGGGTTCAGCGGGCTTATTTCCTTGACCGTAGGAATGATTCTAATCGGTGGATATCCGCCTGCCCCAGCTCTTGTGTCACCAGAGTGGACGGGGACGCTGCTGATGACTGTCATCTCCACCTCCATGTTCATAGCCGCTTTCCTCGGGTTTCTGATTTACAAAGCGGTGAAAGCCCAGAGGAGAAGGCCGATGGGCCCGGAGCCTAAGGTGGGCAGGGCGGTTGAAACCATAGAAACCGGTAAAATCGGATACGTATTCGTCGAAGGTGAATACTGCCGCGCTAAAGCTGTTAAACCTGTAAAAGAAAACGAGAGAATAAAAGTTGTGGGAAAAGAGAACGGTGTTTTGTTGGTCGAGCCTTTAGAGGTTACCTAAAGCGTCTTCTTCCCTGAAAACCGCGGGACCTAAACCCGCCTCCTCTAGGCCTGTCCTCCGAGCCGTATGTCTCTTTCTGGGATAGGTTGTTCTCGGTGTTTACTTCTGTCACAGGCTCCTCCGATGGCTCAATCTTACCGAACTTGCCCAGGTTTAGCTGCATTTTTCCCCGGAAAAGCTTGATGAACCCGTTTACAACCTTTATCGAGTCGCCTTCGTTTACAAGGTCTATGTTGTCGTCCCAGAGAACAAGTGTAATGGCTCCCGTTTCATCAGCTATCAAGGCCTCTGTCAACCGATGCTCCGACTGGTCGTACTGCGAAGAGACGACGCGTGGCTCTGGTTTTTCGACGATTTTTGCGACGAGGTTTACGCCCCGCGACCGCGGGGTCAGGCTTCCTATCTTAACCAATTCGCTCAATTCCTTTCTTCACTCTTTTGGTGTCCTTAGTCTGTTTTTGCCGTATATAAGCCTTGTGAAACACGTTTCAAAGCCTCGTAGGCACGTTCAACTCCATAGTCTTCTATGATGAAGGGGGCCAGCCTTGGGCCGCTGTCTTGTCCAATCAAGATTCTGTAGAGTGTTTGAAAGAGCTGGGGTGGGTTTATCATGTTTCTCCGCGCTATCTCGAAGATTGTTGTCTGGAGTGTGTCGGGGTTGGACGCGTTTCTAACAGCTTCCGCGACCTCGTCAACGGCTCGTCGCATGTTGTCGTCGACAACAACGGGCTTCACCTCTGGTCTTCCAAAGACTTTTTGATAGTTGATGGCGTACTCAACCCTCCTCAAAACTTCTTCATCCACTTTGTAGCCATAGCGTTTCAGCCTCGAGACCACGAACTCTATCTCCTTCCCCTCGGGAGCAATAGAAGCCAGAAATACGAGAAGGCTGTATGAGATTTTTGTCAACGGCTTCTGCGGGGGGTTAAACATGTATGCATAGACGTAAAGGCCTGTTCTCCGCGGGTCGCCGGTGTTTCTGCGATATTGCTCGCCCAATGCATCAAGCTCATCCATCAAAGCGGGTATAAGCTGTGGAGATATCACTCTTGTTCCCTTGATGCGCTTGAGGAAAAGCAGTACAAGGCTCTGGGGAGAGCCGTACTTGAACCATTCATGGGGGGTGAAGACGGAGACACCCTTTGATTTGGAGATTTTTCGCCTTGATTCGTCGAGGAAGAGCTCGTACTGGACATGTTTCGGCGGCTTATATCCGAGTATGTTTTCTGATACCCAGTCGTTCACCTTCACAGAGGCGGCCAAGTCTTTGCCGTAGGCCTCGAAACGCACATCGAGCGCAGCCCATCTCGCAGCCCATTCAACCTTCCAAGAAAGCTTGCCATCGGCCCTTGAAATGTCAGCTTCACCCTCATACCCACATCCCTCAAACCATCTCTTCTTGATGCTCACACCTTTGCAGACATAGTGGACACGGCCAGTTTTCGGGTCGAAGCTCTCAGCGTGAGTAGTGTATATTCTTCCACATGAAGCGCACAAGGGAAAGTAGGGCAGCGATTCTAAAAACTTCTGCTGCCCGGTGAGCTCTGAGATTTTTTCCCCGATTGTTTTCGCGTTCTCCAGTATCTTTGATATCTGGTTCTTAAGCAATCCGCTGCTGTAAACGTGGAATCCTCTGTAGAACTTGGATTCGACGCCGGTTTTGGCGAGTGTGTCAAGCAGCATCGTCTCCATGTGCTCCGCATAGGATTCATGGCAGTTGAATGGGTCTGGGATAAGCGACACAGGCTTCAGGAGATGTTTCTCATATTCTTTCGGAATTTCGGCGGGAACGCTTCGCAGCCCATCCATGTCGTCGGCGAACTGTATCATATCTGAGCTGTATCCGAGATTTTTTAGAGCGAGAGAAACAGCATAGGCCCTGACCGAGTCTGAGAGGCTTCCGATGTGTATGAAGCCGGAGGCCGCTATTCCTGCCTCTGTTCTTATGTTTTCGAGGTTTCTCCCAAGCTGCTTCTCTCTCTCGATAATTTCCCATGCTAGCTTGTCTATCCATGTGCCGAGGCCTATCCTGTTTCTCTCAGCCATCGCTGCAAAATGCTCTAAGCCATTTGTTAAACCTTCACGGCTCGGACACAGAGGGTTTCCGGGATGTAGACGGCTTTGAACCCGGCTTTTCGCATCCTCTCAATCACGCCACGGTATAGGGCAAGCCCCTTCTTCACACCCGGTTGACCAACATAGTGAACAACCACCCCTCCACGTCGCACAACCCTGTATAGAAGCTTATAGAACTCTGTTGAATAAAGCTCTCCGGCTACTCTGAAGCTGGGCGGGTCGTGCATAACCACGTCAAACTCTTCAACACATTTTCTTAGAAAATCCACAGCATCATTCACTATTCTCTCTATTTTCCCTGTGAAGAGTTGTCTGGACCATGGATTTAGGGCGGCCATTTTCACTATGTTGGGGTCTTTCTCAACGGTAACCACTCGGCGCACCCCTTTCGCTAACATAGCTATGGCCGTGTAGCCCAGCCCAGTGCAGATGTCAAGAGCCTCTGCCCCGTCGAGTTCCCGGAAAAGCTCCACTTTTTGACGAGCATCATCCATCGGATTTACATCTACCGTCCTATGCATCCTGATACCGTTTATCTCAACGGTTGTCGGCTTCCTCCACCCCGGTGCAACCAGTCTGTAAACCTTCTCCTCAAACCATGCAAGCTTCGGCAACCCCTCCTCAACAACATAAACATCCTCAGGCCTAGCTGCAGCCTTCTCAAGCATCCATCGACTAATTTTCACATCATCTATAGAAACACCATTTTCACAAACCAGTCCTCTTGAAGCAGAAACCCCCAGATCAAGGGAGACATCCACCTCTCCACATCTGCCTAGACTCAGAAGATACCTTGCCTCATATCCCGACAGTAAGGGGACCTCAACAGGTCCGGAAAAATCCCGCATGCATGTTTTTTATCATCTTTCATCCATTAAAACATGTTGAGAAAAGCCGTGATGCTTTCGCTCGAGGACACAGCCGCCGTAGAGATACTCAGAATTCTCGTAGAGAACTATGGCTTCGATGAAAGCGGAGGCAAAATCTTTCAGAAAAATGGTGTACCCATCATTTGTCTTGACAAGTCGATGCTCTACGCCGACGATGAGGTGGCATCGCTTGAAGCTGATCTTGTTATCGTTCCCTCGAAACATGTTTCGGAGACGGGTAGAAGATGTCTTCTGGTGCATTCGACAGGGAACTGGGGTGCCTCGGCTCTATATGGTGGAAAGCCCAAGCAGCTCTCCGCAACATCTGCCGCAGCCGTTTACAAAGCACTGATAGAGCTACGCCAAGCCGTTGAAAACAGTGGGCTAAGAGATGTGGAAGTCGGCATGGAGGCCACACATCATGGCCCCTACTCGGAGAAGCCTCTTATCTTCGTGGAAGTCGGCTCAGACATCGGCGCCTGGAGAGACACCAAGATGGCTGAAGCCGCTGCAGAAGCTGTCCACCAGCTATGCTTCGGTGGGGAAACAAACCTCCCTGAGCCAGCTGTAGGGTTCGGTGGAGGCCACTATCCACGAGATATTCTCAAACCCGTTTTCACAGGGAGCTACATGGTCGGCCACGTAGCATCCAAACATCATTTCCCACTAGACGAAGAAGTGATTAGACAGGCCTTTCAGAGAACCGTTGAACAGCCCAGGACAGCTTTGATAGACTGGGACGGGCTACGCTCAGAACACCGAACCACCCTAACAAGAATCTTATCAAACTATGGCGTGGACGTGGTGAAGGTTTAGGACCTCAGCGCTTATATACATCGATCAGAATAAGTTGGATGCAGGAAATGTTGCTGCCGGCGGAGATAGAGTCGAAAATCATGATTCCTTTACTGAGGGCTATGGTTGCAAAGAGGCTTGTATACGAGAAAGGCTATACTCAGGAAAAGGTTGCTCAAGTCCTCGGTGTGACACAGGCCGCTGTAAGCAACTATCTCCGCGGTGTCCGGGGGATTTCCTCGGAGCTTGAAAAACATGAGGAGCTTATGAAATGGGCCGATGAGGTGGTGGAAGCTGTCGTAAAAAATGAACCAAGGCAAGAAATTGCTCGCCGCATAAACGACGCCCTGAAAAACATTAGAGTGATGCGAATTCTATGCGAATACCATAAAAAAGTAGAGCCAGATATAGATGTTGACTCTTGCCATGTCTGCGACTAAACCCTTGAGCTAAGGAGAATAACCCTCTCAACCAGCTCGTCGAGGTTTTCGGCGAAAAGATAGGTTATCGGCTCGTAGCCTATTCCTCCTCCATGAACCAGGGCCTCCAACCTGCCCCCCTTCTCTCTGAATGCATTCGCAACATCTTCAATAACAACCTCGTCAGAAATCGGCTCCGCCCTAGCCTCCACGACAGCAAACTTCACACCCAATTTCTCGAGAGCCCGAATCATTTCAGGAGAATGTTTTAGGTTGATGGCGGCGCGGATGCGTTTGTTGAAGTTTCGCGCAGTCAACAATATGTTGGCTAGATGCCGGCTTCCGCCGAACATGGGCCTGCCAACAGCCTTCACCTCATCATCAGCCAAAACTATTCTACCAGCTACACCGGCCACATCAGATTCATTTGATGCGTCGGCGACACAGTAGACAAGGTTGGCACCAACCTGTGGAATAAGACGTTTGAAGCCCGGGCTTGTCTCCAGCCTCTTCAAGCTGTTCTCAAGTTTTTTGAGAACTCTCGTCCTTTCCTCATCGAGGATACCCAGTTGGACGGCGCCTATGCAGATGTCGCATGCCGCGAGCTGTGGATAAAGTTTCCGATGATATTCGCAGAATCTACCCTCCGAAAGCAACCCTCTCCAGTAGGAGTATAGAATAGCGGTTGCTGCCGCGGCGTTTTTGACAACTTCGTTGCACAGCGTTTCGACAAGTAGTGAAGCCTCTTTCCGGGTTAAGCCCATCTGCTCAAGGGATTGATAGAAAATTTTCTCATCCTTCGACAGAATTTGGCTCACCGCCGACTGCGTAACGCCCAGAACTTTCGCCACCATTGTTTGACCAAACCCATCTCTTTTTAGGCGATGAGCCACGAGTCCACGTACAGCCGGAAGAAATTTCCGCGTCATCATCTCGCAGGGCGGAAACATGTATCAGATGTTTTTCCCAGGTTTATAAGCAACCCGCCTAAGCTAATTCCAGATGCATAAACACGAAATGGAGCTTCCTCATTTTGTCGTCATCGGACACGACCTCGCCCAAACAATTATCGAGCATCTAAAGCTCCACGGCTTCAAAGCACCTCTCATGATAACCTCCAACACACCATACCGTGTCTTCGGCTCTAAAATCGAGTCCCTAATGGAGCCGGGAATAAAGCTCTCAACTATCGATGTTGAAGAAATCTATGGGGATGTTGAGAAGATTTCGGGGATGCCCGCCTTCGATGTCATACTTGGTGTGGGGGGAGGCAGGGTTATGGATGTCTCGAAAGTGGTGGCTGAGAAAACGGGAAGACCATTCATAAGCATACCGACCATCGCTTCACATGATGGGATAGCAAGCCCCATGACATCCTATCGACAAAACGGAAGAGCATATAGCCGCAAATCAGTCATGCCTCTTGAGATATACGCCGACATAGATGTGATATCGAGGTCTCCGAGACGCTATCTCATGAGTGGATGCGGTGACCTGGTTGCTAAACACAGCGCAGTGAGAGACTGGTGGCTCGCCCACCGGGAAACAGGAGAATATTATGGAAGATATGCCGCTCACTTGGCTTATCTCAGCGGCTCTGTCATAATCAGGTCAGCAAAAGAGATTAGGAATAACTCTATCGAGGGGGTTAGGACCGTTGTAGAAGCTCTAATTAGCGCAGGTGTCGCGATGGGCGTTGCTGGAAGTAGCAGGCCCTGCAGTGGAGGAGAACACCTTATAGCACATGCTCTCGAGACTTTGATGGATAAGCCCGCTCTTCATGGCGAGAGATGCGGTGTGGCAACCATATTCACTCTAAGGCTTCATGGCGCAAAGTGGGAAAAAGTGAAGGAAAGCCTCAAAACCATAGGTGCACCACACACCTTGAAAGACATAAACGTCGACGAGGAGCTGTTCACAGAAGCGGTTAAGCTGGCCCCCAACCTTAGAAGAGAAAGATACACAGTTCTGCACAAAAAGCCGTTGGGCAAAACCGAGATTGAGAACATTATTCATGAAACGGGGCTGGTTTAGTATAAATCGCGCCAAGGAACAGTATATGTGATGTCTTTCAGAATCGAGTCGGATACTTTGGGTGAGATGCGTGTCCCAGCCGACGCCCTGTACGGGGCCCAGACAGCCCGAGCCGTGGACAATTTCCCCATTTCAGTTCTCAGGTTTCAGAGAGCGTTTATCTGGGCATTGGGGCTGGTGAAACACGCGGCTGCTGAAGCCAACATGGCTCTCAGTCTTCTCGACAAAAGAATTGGAGAAGCCATCTCAAAAGCCTCTTTAGAAGTGATGGAAGGGAAACACGACAAACACTTCGTTGTCGACGTCTTTCAAACAGGGTCGGGCACCTCGACAAACATGAACGCAAACGAAGTCATAGCCAACAGGGCTCTGGAGATACTTGGACTCAGTAGAGGTGACAAGAAAACCATCCACCCAAACGACCATGTAAACATGGGCCAGTCAACCAACGACGTCATCCCCACCGTGATGAACGTGGCAGCAGCGTATCAGATAGTCAAGAAGCTTCTTCCAGCGCTTGAGCTACTAGAAACAGAACTGTCAAAGAAGGCTGAAGAGTTTAAGGATGTTGTCAAATCAGGCCGCACCCATTTCCAAGACGCTGTTCCAGTCACATTCGGGCAAGAGTTCTCAGGATACGCGACCATGATAAGGAAGAGTCGTAGAAGGATTTTGAATGCTTTGGAGAGTCTCCTTGAGCTGCCTATCGGTGGGACGGCTACTGGGACGGGTTTGAACGCACATCCCGAATTCGCTCGTCTTGTGGTGGAGAAGATAAACGAGTTAACTGGACTGCGTTTCAGGATTGCTGATAACAGGTTTGAGGCTATGGGGACGAGGGACTGCTGTCTCGAAGCATCAGCAGCGCTCAGAAGCCTAGCCGTCTCTCTTCTCAAGATTTGCAACGACCTCCGCATACTATCTTCAGGTCCCAACACAGGAATCAACGAAATAGAATTGCCCGCTGTCCAGCCCGGCTCCTCCATCATGCCTGGGAAGGTCAACCCCGTCATAGTTGAATCAACGATGCTCGTGGCCGCCCAAGTCATCGGCTACGACTGCGCCATCATGGAAAGCTGCAGAATTGGAGAGCTTGAGCTAAACATGGGTTTTCCACTAATAGCCTATGACCTTCTCGAATCCATAGAGATATTGTCGAACGCCTGCACAAACCTCGCTGTCAAATGCATACGCGGAATCACTGTCAACGTTGAGCGGGCGAGGCAGCTTGCCGAGAAGAGCCCTGCTCTGGTAACCGTGGTTGCGCCGAGGATTGGCTACGATAAGGCGGCCAGGGTTGCGAAGAAGATGCTGGCCGAGAACAAGACCATTAAACAAGCCCTTATTGAAGAGGCTGGCCTCAGTCCCGCCGAAGTAGACGAAATTCTCGACTTGCTCAAGATAGCGAGAGGTGGCATCATCCGATAAAAACGGGGCCCCATCTGGAGGCGTCGGCGGAAACCAGTTTCTCAAGCTGGCCTAGAACACGCTCTCTAATCTCTTTTGCGTCTGGAAGGTCTGACACTATCTCTCCCCTTGACAATACTTGCTTCAGCAAAGGCTCAACCCTTCCTCCACAGACCCCGCATCTTTCAACCACCCTGCCCCAAGGCACAACCGTGTCATGCAGGTTTTCACATCTGTAAACCTGCTTCCCTCCCGGTAGCTTGCCCCTCTTGGACAAGGGCTTGCCATTTTTTTCGACGATGTCGAGAGCGAGGTCTATGGACGGTGGAAAGGCTATGGATGTGCCTACACCGAATCCATCCACCAAGTCGACCAGCTCCATGACATTTTTTTCGTCGAGCCCTCCGCTCACGACTATCTTGACGTGACGGTGTCCATGTATGTCGAGTGTCCAACGAACCTCTTGAACAATCTTTCTTATGTTTCCTCTCCGAGAACTCGGGGTGTCCAGCCTCACGCCGTAGAGATTTTTTCCAAGCGTCTCCGCCGCCTCAAGAGCCTCCACCCTCTCATCATAAAACGTGTCAACCAATGCTATTCGTGGGACATTTTCAGGCATGACTTCGTGGAAAAGTTTCCAGGCTTTCTTCTCATCGCCTAGAACCAGCATTAGCGCATGCGGCATCGTGCCCGTCGGCTCCAGCTCAAGCATTACAGCGCCCGCCACACCTGAGACAGCGTCGCATCCTCCCAGATAAGCCGCTCTGTCAACCATCGGCGAAATAGCTGGGTGTATACATCTTATTCCGAAAAAGAGAACGGGTTTCCCGTTCGCTGCAAGTTTCACGCGTGCAGCTTTTGTCGAAACACTTGTTGAGTGTCTAAGCATGCCAAGAATCGCCGGCTCGAATACGCCGAAGTCGCCGTATGCCCCCTCAATTCTTGCAACAGGCTCCATCGCGCGGAACACTGTCCCTTCGGGCATGGCGTAGAGGTCAACCGGCAACCCCTCCAAAAGATACACAACCTCCTCAAGCCCAGTGAATACCGCCCATTCATATCCATTGGGAAAACCATAGCTATGTACTTCGGCTACGACCCTCGTCGCTGAAGCGGAGATATTGTCGAGAATCTTCTTTGCACGGAGAAAGTAGACGTCAGTTGCTTCACCTGACTTGATTGCTCTCTCGTCAGCTATGTAAAGCCTCGGCTTACGCCTCATTTCTCAAACTCCATTAGCTCGGACCTTGTTAAAATACCCCTATAGAGGAAACTTACCTGACGAAGGGTAGCCCGGTAATCGAAATCATTCAAAGCCGATACACAGTCTATGGGTAGGTAGACTTTGTACCATCTGAGGGCTGCGCTTCCAGCCGTGTGTAGGACGCAGATGTTTGCTACCGTGCCTGTTACAACTATGTTTTCTATTTGATGTAGTCTGAGGATGTGGTCGAGGCTTGTGCCGTAGAAGGCGTCGTATCGCAGCTTCTTCACCACGACATCGCCTTCACGGGGTTTGAGCTCATCAACTATCTCCGCCCCCCAGCTGCCTTCCAGCGCATGCTCACCCCATATGGCGAACTCAGGGTCATCCTTCATATGCCAATCCTGAGTGTAAACAATCATCACATCTGATTGACGGGCCTTCTCCAGAACCTGTCCAATTTTCGGGATGGTATCCAGAGAAGCTGGCACGAACAGCTTGCCAGAAGGCTTACAAAAGTCATTCTGCATATCAACCACTATAACGGCCGTGTTTCTACGATGTAGCCTCACTTTCACCGGCTCGGGTATAGTTTCACCAGCCACATCATGAACACGAAATTCATAAATAATAATCTTGAGGTTTCTACCCGTTGACGGAACAGGGTTTTCTCAACAGATTCGAGGAGTTTGTTGAAAGTAATTGGGATAGAATTTTAGGCGAACTTTCGCAGTTGATAGGGATACCGAGTGTTTCGGCTAAAAACCAAAGCATCTCCGAGTGTGCGAATTTTCTCAAAAGCCTTCTCGAGTCATATGGGTTCTCTGTCAGTTTTCTCGAATCACCTACAGGCACGCCAGCGGTCTACGCCGAAAAAAAGGGTGGGCCCACCTCTATCCTACTCTATAACCACTATGATGTCCAGCCTCCCGAGCCGCTGGAGGAGTGGGAGACAGACCCGTTTCAGCTGGTTGAAAGAGATGGATTGTTGTTTGGGCGTGGAGTTTCTGACAACAAGGGAGAGATTATCGCGAGGCTAGCGGCGGTTGACTGTGTTGAGAAGGTTTTAGGAGAGTTGCCGGTAACTGTCAAATGGTTGATAGAGGGGGAGGAGGAGGTGGGCAGCCCAGGTATTCCAGAAATCGTGTCGAGAAACAAGAAACTTTTCAAAGGTGTTCTCGGCTGTATGTGGGAAGGTGGAGACATAGACAGGAACGGGCCAAACCTATACCTCGGAGTAAAAGGCATGCTCTACGTAGAGCTCACGCTCAGGACAGCAAAAGCAGACGCACACTCTATGTATGCACCCATCATCGAGAACGCGGCCGAAAAACTGTTGAAAATAATTAGGATGATTAAGGATGAGAGAGGCCGTGTAAAGGTTCCAGGGTTCTACGAGTCTGTGGCGAAGCCTACGGAGGCGGAGAAAAAGTTGATGAAGGGCTTGAGGAAAAGCGCCCGAGAATATGCGGAAAGCCTTGGTGTGGAAAGGCTCGCAGTGGAGAGCAGCAAGGTCGCCGAGAAGCTCGTCTATGAGCCTACATGTAACATCGCAGGTCTCTACTCAGGCTACACGGGGCCAGGGTCGAAGACAATCGTCCCCTCGACAGCGACGGTTAAAATCGATTTTAGACTCGTCCCCAACCAAGACCCTTTGAAACTTCTCAAAAATCTTGAGAAAATTCTTCCTAGAGAAGTTGATGTGAAGGTTTACACTGTCTCTTATCCTGCGAGAACAAGTCCGGAGAACCCGCTGGTGAAAGCAGCTGTCGAAGCCGCGGCCCATGTATACAGAAAGAGGCCGAGTGTTTTGCCAAACATGGCCGGCACGGGGCCCCTGTACCATTTCGTAAAGGCGGGGATACCGACGGCGATGCTTTCAGCCCTAGCTCATCCAGGCTCCAAGCTTCACGCACCCAACGAAAACATTTACCGCGAACACTTCATCAAATCGATTCTGCATCACGCACTTATTTTCACAAAAGTTGGCGGGCGAGCTTGACCGCGAGCACAGGATGACTCAGAAGTTTTTTCGCCACCCTTCCTATGTCCATTCCGTTGGCGAGGTCGAGGATGTCGTCGGCTTGGAATATTTTAGCGAGGGTGTCGAGCTCCTCGTCGGTGAGCTTCTCAACAGCCCTCATCGCTCTGAGGCTTTTCTTTATCCGGTTCAGCCAAGGCTCATAAAGCTTGTAAAACTCTGAGAGACGCCGTTTAGAAGTGTCACCTTCCTGCACAGCATTTGCGGCAACTTTACCAGCCGCCAGTCCAGCCGAGACAGAGGAATGTATTCCTGCTCCGGTCAAAGGTATGACATGCCCCGCGGCGTCGCCGATAAGCATCGCTCCGTCAAAAACACTCTCCGAGACAGCTCCGCCTATGGGGACGGGCGCCCCTCTATAGTCGATGATTTTCGCGTTTCCAAGCTCATCGCTGAAAAGTTTGACGAATGCGTCCAGATAGTCTTTGGCGACTGCTCCTCTAACGCCTATTCCCACTTCGGCCAGCTTCTCTGTGCGCGGAAATATCCACGCATATCCTCCAGGTGCTATTTTGTTGCCGAGATAGAACCTGACTGCGTCGGAGTTCTTCAGCCTACAGTTGGCCATTATGTATTGGACGGTTGGTATGGGTTCGGGCCTCTCTGTGACACCGAGGCTGCGTGCCACGGTTGAGTTGTAGCCGTCTGCGCCAATCACAACCTTCGCCTTGTAAGTGTCCCTGTTGGTTTTCACGAGGAGCTTAGAGTTCTCTCTAACAACCCCTGTAACCTCCTCTCTCACATGTATGTCGGCCCCATACTCCGCAGCCTGCGCAGCAATCTCCTGAATGAAGAAAGATTTGTTAATGTTGTAGCCAATCTGCGGAATCTTCACTTCTATCATGCTCGGAGAATATACAAGGGCGTAAGCCTCATGCATAACTATGCGGGGGCTGGGCTTCACACCCGCGGTGACAAGCGTCTCCTTACTACAGGCCTCTCCACAAGGCTTGTTAGCCATTATGGTCGGATGCTTCTCAAGCAGGAGAACGCTAACATTATTCATGGCTGCGGCCTTTGCCGCTGAAACCCCTGCAGGACCCCCTCCCACCACCACCACATCGTACTCGTTCATCATCCGTCGAGAAGGCGGATTTTATATAAGGTTTCCCCAACCAATTGGATGTTTATAAGATGGTCTAACTCGTGGATAGCTGGATATGGGCGATCCAAAGCGGATTCGGAAGAAGTATGAGACTCCTAGGCATCCTTGGCGGAGAGAGATTCTTGAGGAGGAGCTTAGGCTGATGGGTGAATATGGCCTCCGTAACAAGAGGGAGATTTGGAGGGCGGCGAGCCAGCTGCGTAAATACCGAGCTCTTGCTAGGAGACTTTTCACGGCTGTGGGTGAAAAAAGGATAGCTGAGGAGAGTAAGCTGATCGGCAGACTCAATAGGCTTGGCTTGCTTCCCCAGGGCGCCACACTCGACGACGTCCTGAAGCTTACCGTAAAAGACTTTCTCGAAAGAAGACTCCAGACAATCGTCTTCCGGATAGGTTTGGCGCGGACAATTTTCCATGCAAGGCAGCTCATTACACATGGTAAAGTGCTTGTGGGTGGAAAGAAGGTGAGGGCGCCGAGTTACCATGTCAAACGTGGCGAGGAAGAGGAAATTAGGCTCGCTGAGCCAATAAAGGTTCAGAGCCAAGCATAAAAGAGCCCTTAAGCTTAGCCGCGGGTAACAACTAAATACACCGTGTAGAATAGGGTTGGAGAATGAGCACGGGACAACAGTCAGCCGAGCAGACCACACCACAGAAGCAAAAGTGGGGAGTTGTCCACATCTACTCCTCTTACAACAACATCATCGTGCATCTAACTGATTTAACAGGGGCTGAGACAATAGCGAGGGCTTCGGGTGGAATGTTCGTTGACGCAGGCAGGCTGGAGCCGACCCCCTACGCAGGTATGAGGGCTGCTTCCTATGTCATGGAGGCGGCGAAGGCCGCTGGCATAACGGCTGTTCACATTCTTGTTAGAGCCCCGGGGGGTGTGAAGTCGCGTACACCAGGTCCCGCGACGCAGGCCGCCATCCGTACTATAGCCCGCTCAGGTGTGATGATTGGGAGAATAGAGGACGTCACGCCGATACCCCACGACAGCGTCAGGAAAAAAGGCGGCCGAAGAGGCAGAAGAGTGTAGCCGATACCATTTTATACCTTGACGCCTAACCATCATCATGAGCATTAAGCAAGTTGATGTGTCCGCCAAACCTGTTCAGAAAAGAGAAGCCGTCGCGGTCGGCCGCATCATTCTCAAGCCCAGCACCGTTGAGCTGATTAGAAAAAAAGCTGTTGAGAAAGGAGACCCGCTTCAACTCGCCCGCGTGGCAGGCATTCTCGGCGCGAAACACACCCCCACTCTCCTACCGCTCTGCCACCCACTTAAGCTCGAGCATGTAGAGATTTCTGAAGAAGTTGGAGAAAATTACATAGAAGTCAGGTCCAAAGTTGTTGCTTATGAGAAGACGGGTGTCGAGATGGAGGCTTTGACAGCCGTTGCCACAGCTCTTCTCAACATATGGGATGTGGTGAAGCAGTATGAGAAGGACGAATATGGACAATATCCTACAACAGTTATCACAGACATTAGAGTCGTGTCGAAGGTGAAGACAGGTGAAACCACATGAATATCACAGGGCTGAGAGCCCGCACAACCTAAGAATCGCCGTCATCACGGCCAGCTCCTCACGCTACTATAAGAAAATACGGAATGAGGCTTATGTTGACGAGTCTGGTGAAAACGCGGTTCAAATATTGAGAGAGCTCGGTCATAGTGTTGAGTATCTTGGAGTGGTGAACGACGATATCTGGATGATTAGGTCGACGGTGTTGACGGCTTTGGGGGAAGGGTTTGACGTGGTCGTGGTCACGGGGGGCACAGGTCTCTCTCCGCGAGATGTCACGATAGAGGCGTTGAGGCCTCTGTTTGAAAAGGAGGTGGAGGGCTGGGGTGAGATTTTCCGCGTTGAGAGCTACAGGGAGATAGGCTCGGCCGCGGCCCTATCCCGCACCACCGCGGGGATAGTGAACGGCCGACTTGTCGTCGCACTCCCCGGCTCACCCGAAGCTGTCAAACTAGGCCTCAAGCTCCTTGGCCCAGAAATACCACACATCATACACATAGCACGCAAGACATGACGCGGATAACCATACTCGGAGCAGGCAGCATAGCTCCCTCGGAGAAAAGATTCGGCAGCGGCATCTACATCGAGGCAGAGGAGACCAAGCTTTTGATAGACCCGGGCCCCGGCACAATCTACAAACTCATCAGACTCGCAGTAAACCCGTTGTCACTGACGGCTGTGTTGATCAGCCATTTTCACCTCGACCATATCTCAGACCTCTTGCCACTGATAATGATGTGGTGCTATGACGAAGAGGGGAAACCTTCTCCAAGGCCCAAAAACCTGCACCTCATCGGCCCAACAGGTCTGCAGAAACTCGTAGAACAAGTCATATCCATCGACGCGTTTAGCTACCTCACTAACCCCATGCAAGTCAATCGTTTTCTCAAGCTAGATGAGATGCTTCACGGAGACACGAGACAGGTGGGCGAATGCAAGATAACCGCAGCAGAGGTCTTGCATCTAAATGGCTTAGCCTACAGAATCGAGCACCGTGGAAAAAACATAGTCTATTCAGGTGACACCGTGCCAGACCAACGTCTAATAGACCTCGCCAAAAACTGCGACCTCCTCATACATGAGTGCAGCTTCCCCCATCAACAGCTCATCGGAAAACACACCTCCGAGAAACAACTGGCAGAAATCACCGCAAAAGCCAAGCCGCAAAAAATACTCGTGACCCATCTCTACCCGTCATGGAACGGTCGAGAGCATGAGATAATAGAAGCTCTGAGGCAAGCAGGTATGCCTCCTGAGAATGTTATCGTGGGCCAGGACTTGACGACTGTGGATGTTTAAATTATTGCAAAAGGCATCAAATTCGTGATTCTATCAGACTTCGACCTCTGGAACTACATCCGGAACGGACGCCTCAGGATTGAACCTTTTTCGGAAGATGTGGTGAGGGAAAACGGTCTAGACCTACGAATAGGCAGACAGATAGCCCGGTTCAACAAAAACAGCAAAGTCTTCGACACCAAAAAAAGCGACGCGGCCAATTTCTACACCCTAGAAGAGGCGGAAGAATTTGTCATAAACCCGCATGAACACGTGTTGCTTCATACTTTAGAGTATCTTGCTCTTCCGAAAGATTTGATGGGTTTCGTAAACCTTCGCAGCAGCTACGCACGCATCGGATTAACCATACCACCCACCATCATAGACGCAAACTTCGAAGGAGAGTTGACGATAGAGCTTGTGGGTGGGGAATTTCCGGTCAAGCTCTACTCGGGTGACAGGTTCCTACACGTGGTTTTCGCACGTCTCTCCTCAATTGTGGAGAAGCCCTACACAGGCAAGTATCAGGGCCAGCGGGGCGTGAGGCTGCCCAGCTTCAGGTAACCCGCCGGCGATGGGTGGCAGGATAACAACCACGTCCCCGTCTTTAAGCCGGGTAGAGGCCCAGAGGCTTTTATCAAGGCTTTCACCGTTCAGAGCTAAAGCAAACCCCGTCTTCAACCCCCCACCCTCAAAAAGGTCGCCCAAAACCCCGGCATACACTTGACGTAACTTTTCAAGAAAATCCGTGACCGTCGAGCCCTGTGGAAGCTCAAACTCTTCAGAAGTTTTTCCAAGACGTTCCCGCAGAACAGCATAATACTTGGTCTGGATTTTCAAGCGCCCTCCAGCCATTTTTCTGTCCCATCGATATAAACTTCCTTCTTGAAGAGAGCCGGTTCTCGTTTGTAGCGCTCGACAGCTGTTCTTAGGCCGCGGAAAACCTCGTCCCTGTTCTCGCCAGCCGCGGCTACGAGGACAACAGGCTCACCCACTTCAAGCATGCCCACCAAATGCCAAATGCCGACAAACTTTAGACGATACTCCGCCATCACCTCATCACAGATTCTCTTGAGAGCTTTGTTAGCGTGCTCCTCATATGACTCCATAAACAGCTTCTCCACACCCACTTCACCACGGCCCCTTCTCTTCACAATCCCCATGAAAAAAGCCGCGGCTCCGCATGAACCATCAGAAACACGGGCGACAACACCCTGGAACAGCCTCATAAAATCAAGCTCACCTTTCCCATACACACCTGACTCAGGGATATCCATGACGCATCTGCATACGTCGAGCCAATAATCTTTACGCATGGCCAAAAATCTGAGCCGAAAAAATAATCGTAGACAAACGTATTTTTCAGGTAGAAAAAAATAGATTTCGTCAGAAAATGTCTGACAAAAATTACGTCAGCATGGTCCACGGCATATGATTTATATGTTGTTGTCTTTTTCCAGAAACCGAGGTTCAAAGACTAGAAAATGCTCGAAAGTAGAGTTGCACAGGAAAGAGTAGTGGGCAAACACGTCTTCGGTAACCTCTACAACTGTCCAGAAAACCTCATCAGCGACGAAAAATACCTGCGCAAGATAGTCCGCGAAGCCATCAAACAGGCCAACATGACCCTGGTCTCGCTAAGGTCTTGGAGCTTCGGTGGAGAAAAAGGCGGCGTCTCCGTTATCGCCCTGATAACTGAAAGCCACGTAGCCGTCCACACATGGCGCGAATACAACTACGCGACAGTAGACATCTACACATGCGGGGAGGAAAGCAACCCCGAAAAAGCCTTTGAATACATAGTTAAGCATCTCAAGCCCGAAAACGTCACACGATATTTTGCCGATAGGTCTTCGAGATAAAACGTAAAAGGTATACCTTATACCTTCTTTTTTATTGACGGGTTATTTTTCGATTGTTACAAGAGTTCGATTTATCGAACAGCCACCAGAACCACATGAAACACCACACCACCCCCTTGCAACAGCCGTTGAATTAGTGAAACATCTGTCCGATACCCCAACCGATTCGCAAACTTACACCCCAATTAACCCATTCAAGTTCCCAGAAATAGGCTTAGACCCGCCCAGAAACCCCCTTAAAACATCAAGGGTTGAGTTACTGGACTCACGCTAACTCAATAGTGGTTTCTAATCAAAGAATACTGTGTTAGGTCTAAGAAAGAGGGTTTTCAGACATTGTTCAAAAAATCGAACACCTGAAACAATTCAGAACATAATCGCAAAAAAGTAAAACTTAAAACTTAAAAGGTTTACCTCATACACATGAAAAAGAAGAAGGCACAAATAGACAACAACCAACTAAGGAAGTCGGTCGAACAGGCTATTCATCAGCCGAGGCTGGCGTTTTACTCCCCCCTCTCAGCAGCTGTTATGAATTACTGGAAGAACGCTGTTCCCCGCTATAGCATCAGCGACGAACTGGCGAAGATTGTTGAGGCAGCTCTTGCGAAAAAGTATCCGGAGCTGACTCGGCGGGTCACGAAGATGTTGAAATCTGGAAAAAAGGGTTCTAAATCCTCCGTGTCCACGCGTGCTCGACTTTCACAGGAGGCTGGCGAGGGGTAGGCTTGACTCTGTCGGGCGGCGGGTTGAGTAATGCGGTTGAAAGATGATGTAGGGCATGGGCAGCGGCTTCGAGAGAGTTTGCTGTTTCAGCGTAGAAGGTGAGGAAGAATCCTGTGAGCATGTCCCCGGCGCCTGTCAAATCATGATGTCCAGAAGCTGTTAGACGAAGCAGAGATAAGGAGCTGCAATGAGCTATGTAGAGTCCATCGGCCGAGCCGACCAAGACAACAGCGTCGGTGCCGAGACCAAGGACCCGTGCACCTGATACTACATCACCTTCTCCTGTAACGGCCATTGCTTCCTCCTCGCTACAATGCAGGACGTCGACGTTTTTCAATATTTCTGAGACGTCGCGGCTCTGTAATTTTACCATTCCTTGGTGGTCGATTTTTCTAATGAAGCCTTGCAAATCAGCCGCCAACATCGACACATTTTTTCTCAGCAACCGTAGATGCTCTTCATCCGCCTCCCTGTGGACAGGTGAGAGTAAAGCTGTGTCAGCATCAATGTCGAGCAATGCATCCACGGGAATGCGGGGGCCTTCAGCAGTTATTCTCGAAACTCTTCCCCTTTTGGTGTATTTGTGTTCAAAGGTGTATGTCTTCGCGCCACTCACTTTTTTCACTCTGGAGATGTTGAGTCTGCGCTGTTGCATCAATGTGGTGAAGTTTTCTGGAAAATCGTCGCCAACGGCTGAGTAAACAGACACGTCATTGGATAGTGACGCGGCTGCGGTGCCCGCGTACCATGGAGGGCCCCCGATAAATTTTCTCCCGTTTATGATGTCTATGGTTAAGGCTCCTACCACGGCGAGCATCCCGCGGCTTTTTTGATAGGGGAAAGATTAAATCATTGCCGTATGCTCGTTGGTTGGATTGACGCAGGTGGTTCCTCTCAGCGAGGTTGAGAAGCCGAGACGTAGTGGAGTGAAGGGTGTGGAGAAGTTTAGCAACGCTGGATACCGGATTGTGGGTCGCCACTCGGCTGTTAAGGTATGTCACTGGACCAAGTCGGCGCTGAAGGGCGGTAAGATGTGTTACAAGAGCTGGTACGGCATAGCGAGCCACCGCTGCATCCAGATGACGCCCTCGGTCCAATACTGCAACATGATGTGCGTCTTTTGCTGGAGGTTTCACACCTTGAACAGGGTGCAGCCGTATGATGGTGAATGGGATAGGCCTGAGGAGATTTTGGAGAGGATGATTGCGGAGCAGAGGCAGCTGCTCTCAGGGTTTGGCGGTAACCCGAATGTTTCCAGGGAGAGGTTCAGCGAGGCTATGGAGCCTAAGCATATCGCTATCTCTCTCGACGGCGAACCGACTCTATACCCCTATCTGGCGGAGTTTATCCAACTCGCATCAAGCAGAGGCATGACCACATTCCTCGTCACAAACGGAACCATGCCTGAGAGGCTGGAGGAGCTTTTAGAGAAGGCTCAGCCAACTTCTCTATACATTAGCCTCTATGGCCCTGACAAAGAGACACATGTCAAAACATGTAAACCCTTGATCAAGGATAGCTGGGAGAGGCTGCTCAAATCTCTTGAGATGATGGGGCGGTTTAGCTGCAGAAAAATCATAAGACTGACTCTTGTCAAGGATGTCAACATGCATAGCCCGGAGAAATATGGTGCATTGATTCGGGTTGCTTCACCGGACTTTGTGGAGTGCAAGGGTTATACGCATGTTGGCGAGTCGCAGCTGAGGCTGAAGAGGGAGAACATGCCCTCTCTGGAAGAGATTAACAAGTTTGCCGCAGAGCTCGCGGCCAGCATCGGTTTCATCAAGGTTGCCGAGGATGAGGTGAGCAGAGTTGTTTTACTGGCAAACCCCAGCTCGCCATACTATTTAGAGGCAGCTAAACAGGGAAGCTCCGCTTAGCGTTGAGTAGTCTTTCATAAGTCTGGTCAACTGTCTCGGGTAGAACCCTGGTATTTGATACCACGGTCATGAAGTTTGTGTCTCCTCGCCATCTTGGAACAACGTGAAAATGTATGTGGTCCTCGATGCCTGCTCCAGCTGATTTGCCTATGTTCGCACCTATGTTGAAGCCCTCAGGCCGCATAATGTTGTTGATTACCTTCACCACCCACTTTATCAGCTGCATCATCTCCAGCATCTCTTCGTCGTCAAGCTCCTCAAGAGAACCAACATGTCTAAAAGGCGTAATCATGACGTGTCCATTGTTGTATGGGTAAATGTTCATGATGACGAATGATTTCTTTCCGCGGTGGACTACGTAACGTTTTCTGTCATCTTTTTCTTCAGCGGCGAGACAGAAGACGCATCCAGAATCGCTTTTCCCTTCCTTAATGTATGCCATTCTCCAGGGGGCGTAGAGCCTGTCCAACTCAACGCCACTTCTCCAGACTCTGATTTAAGTTATCCCGTTCCAGCCATCTTGTCCAATCCGGTTTGAGATACGTTGAGTAAACGGCGCCCGCCAAAACGTTTTCGACAGAGGCCAGAAAGCCTCGAATGCTGTGAACAGGCACAACGAAGACACCGGACACAACTCTCTCCGAAGGCTCATAGAGGGAGATAACGACAGGTGCGAGAAAGACAAGATTGTCACCTCCAAACCGTTTCTCAAGATAATTTTTTAGAAGCATGGTTCTGTGGAGAGATTTTTCCACGATTTTGCGCAGGGTTTGTCCAGAAAGACTTTTGCTCCATCTCTTACAGTCCACGGCGAGGCAGATGCTGGAGCCCGCCGCCAAAACATCCACCTCCGCCCTTTTCCCATCCACTGTGAGCCTAAAGCTTGTTCGACTCAGAAACCCGACTCTTCTACAGGCCTCCGCCACGAAGTCCTCCATCTCTCTCCAACTTAGAAAACGTGCAACAGTCTGCGGGTCAGAGCCGTTAGCTACCGCGTCGATGGCTAGAGAAACCTTTGCAGCTGAGATGTTTGTCTCGGATGATAAGCTGGAAACAATCGCCCGCAACTCCTCGAGAGGAGCTGGCGCCGTATTAGCCAGTTCCTGGATATTCAATTCTCCACGCTGGCTGATGTATGCAAGCACTGCCTCGTAATATTTCGACCTATCTGAAGAGGTCTTCATCTTCTTCTCTGATGATTGTTCTCGCCGGTATGTTTGTTTTATCGTATTGGAGTCCTTTTACAACCGCTGCTGGTGTTCCCTCGTCTGCTTCTCCCATAACCAAGCCAGCGGCCGCTGCAATCTGGTCTGCCACACAGATTATTTTTGAGCGGAGAACTCTGCCGTAAAGGTCTTTTCGACCCCTTAGGTCGAGTAGCGGGTTTATACCACTGCATCCTATCGCCACGTTTACAGCTCCTTTTCTAAAAGGTCTACCCCAGCTGTCAGTTATCACCACGGCCACATCCACGCCGGCGAGTCTCCGCAAACCACTACGGATGCGGTGGGCCGATTCATCTGGGTCGTCAGGTAAGGTTATCAGAAAAGCCTCTCCTCCTGAGTTTGAAGCGTCGACACCTGCGTTGGCGCACACAAAACCGTGATGAGTCTCGCAGATGATTACTCCGTGGCCAATTCGTAGTATTTTTGCAGCGTTGCGGAGAACGGTTTCCACATGGCGTGGGTCTTTTCCCGTAGCCTTCGCTAAATGAATGGCGTGATGGGATGGTGTAACTTCGTCGAGCTTCACGATTTTTCCCTCGGCTTTGGATACTAGGGAATGAGCCACAACAACCACGTCACCGTCCTCTAAATTTATGCCGGATTTCTTCACCCCATCCATAATCAGTTCAGCTACATCGTCTCCTTCCTTCGCTAAACCTATTCCCAGCACAGGTATTATCTCCATCCTGTCAACCCGAAGCATCAGAGACCAAGCCTATCCAGTTTCTTTTTTGCCTTAGCCGCGGAGACAGATGACAAGTCGAGAACGTTCTCCTGCTCAACAGTTTTCCTCTTAACAAAAAGGCCGCATCTACCATCCGGTAGAAGCTTGACCTGTATGCACTGTGCGTATGGACATTGATAGCCTATACATGGGGCGTCAACCCAGTTACACCATGGCGGATTTCTCCTAAAGTCCAGCACTTTCTTGCCGCATCTGAAGAATCGGCAGAGAGGGTTACAAATCGGGGTTGGCTCTTTACTCAACGTCCAGTTCGGCAAACCCGAACCTCACTCTACGCAATCAAGGCTGGAGGGTGGAATTTTAACGTTGTTTTCCTGAACGGGTAATAATGAATGCCGCGGCAAGCAAGCATGCGAGAATGGCTGCCAGAAACACCGAGGCAAGCAGCTGGATAGGGAGGAGAACATTGCCCAGCGCAACCATGTCGACGAACCTAATCTGAACATCCTCGGGCCCAGCGGCGTATCTTCTCTCCCTCGCCAACAGATTTTCTCCGCTGAAAACATCGACCACAACGTCCGCGGGAAGCTCCAAAGTGATTTTCAACGGGCTTGAACCTGAAACAGTGTTGAGCAACTCTCTCCCGTCGCCATAAACTTTTACCCTCAACCCCTCAACAAACTGTCCCAAAGAATCTAGAACGGATATGCTTAGAGGGAAGTTGACGGAGGTTACACGTATCTCCTGAGGCTCGCTCGATAGCTCTAAAACTTTTTGAAAAACAACTCTATCCCTGTAGGTCACCGATACCTCGTTGGGTCCTGGGAAGAAATCAGCCGAGGCCTCGCCAGCCGCGATAGTGGTGTTCACTGTTCTTCCTGTGACTGTGTCCTTTATCGATAACATGGCCGACGAGAGGGGCGAACCTGTGTAATCAACTATTCTGAAAGATGTTTTTGTCAGAGTGAGCTTCACCTCCTTGATGACTTTGGACTCGCTCAGAGACAGCTGCTCTACCTGTATACGTGACCTCCCGCGGAATACTGAAAGCTGGTAGTCACCAACCACCTTTGAAAGTGGAACAATTCCTACAGAAAACTGGCCCTGCTGGTCTGTGACCCCGCTTGTGAAGTTTCCGTAACCACTGGCCCCCACGAGTATGCCTACACCCTTGACGGGGTTGCCGTCTGGGTCAAGCACTTTGATGACAAGCTCACCTACGTCCGGTGAAAGCGTAAAGGACCCATACGCGTCTATGTTGAGCAAGGAGTTGTAGACGACCACGTCTTTGTTGGAGAGTTTGACTGACAGAGACGTGTTGTAGCTGCCGACTATCGCCGAGCTTATCAGCTGGGTTACGGATGCGAATCCGTCTACCACGTCAACGCTTTCAGTAACGTTGCCCGCTCTAAGGGACAATGATGCAGAGAGCTTCATGCGCACACCTTGGGAATCCACCAATGAGAAGTTCGCGTTAACAAGCCCAGCGGAAATGGTCACCTCCTCAACATATTTTTCAACCGATTTTTCCACGCTACCGATGATTATGCCCTGCTTAACAGTCGACAACCTGTAGACTCCGCCAATGGATGAAATGTTGGAGAAGGGGATGTCTCTGAATACTGCGACCCCTGTGCTGTTTGTTCTCTGCGACACCGAAACCAATCCCGTGGGAGAGAGGAGGTTTACAAAAAAGTTGGGGACAGGTTTACCGGCGGTGTCAACCACCTTCGCATAAAGCGTGGAGAGAGGTGCGACCTCTCTGATGAAACTTGTCTCGGGAAAAGATATGGTTCTCCTGATTAGCTCAATGTTCTGAAGCGATACAGTTACTTGATATGTTCCGGGTGAAAGCTGTCTCAAGACGGCGTATCCCGTCGCGTTTGTGACAGCTGTCTCTCTGAAGTTCTCGGCCTGAACGGTGACCGTCAGCCCTGACCGTGGAGCTCCGTCTCCAGTTGTCACAAGAACTGTCAATACCTGTTGTTGGGATTGCGAAAGCGTTACATGTGGTAGCATAAGGAGGATTACCAACAGTGTTAGTGTTGTTGTCTTCATTGGGTTTCCTCTGCTTGGTCTGGTTTTTAAATTTGAATGTTGTTTAGGCGTTTTCTGAGATAGCTGTCTGCTTCGAGGAGTGTTTCTCTGGCTGTTTTGAAGGTCAGCCTCTCGACGGCTTTTTCCAAGGGGAGCCAGGCAAAGTCGAGATGCTCCTGTGAAAGAGTTACCGCTCTCTCGAAGACTTCTCCGAGGTAGAAGACGACCTCTTTCCTCACAAGCCGCCCGTTTTTCATGAACATGTAGTTGATGACTTTGCGGAACCCATCAACCAACTCTATCCTCTGTATACCGGTCTCTTCCCACACTTCGCGGACAACAGCCTCCAGCTCCGACTCGTTCTTCTCTATGTGGCCCTTTGGAAAATCCCAGTGACCTGCTCCATACTTGAGTAAAAGATACTCCACACCATTACCCTCTCTAATGTATAGCACAGCACCCGCGCTTCTCTCGTCTACCCGACGCTTCAACCCAAACTATTTCTTTCTTTAGGTCGATATATGCTTAAATTCGGTCGGATAATTTTTCTCAACTGAATGCAGACCCTTCACAAACCCGAGTGGATTAGAGCGACTCTACCAGGGCCCGGAGCGTATCCGAAGGTTAGGGGAATTTTGAGAAAATACGGGCTTCATACAGTCTGTGAGGAGGCGTTGTGCCCGAACCTAGGAGAGTGCTGGGGAGGAGGAACCGCCACTATCATGATTCTAGGCGACATATGTACGAGGGGTTGTAGGTTTTGCGCGGTGAAAACCGGTAAACCGAGTGGTTTTCTGGATGCTATGGAGCCTGAGAACGTGGCAAGAGCTGTCAGCGAGATGGGGCTGAAGTATGTTGTTCTAACATCTGTTTGCCGGGACGACCTCGAAGACGGTGGCGCAGGTGTGTATGCCGAAACCATCCGAAAAATCAAGCAGACTAAGCCCGAGGTCTTGGTGGAGGTTCTGATTCCCGATTTCAACGCCGAGTCTGAGGCGCTGAAAAAAGTTGTGGACGCGAAGCCCGATGTTGTGGCTCACAACATAGAAACTGTGAAACGCTTGACACCGCTTGTACGTGACCCACGTGCATCTTATGAGAAATCCTTGAGGGTTCTTCAGCTGGTTAAGCAGATAAGCCCCACCACCTATACAAAATCGTCCATAATGGTTGGGCTTGGCGAAAGCTTTGAAGAGGTGGTTGAAACGTTACGTGACTTACGTGAGGTTGATGTAGATTTTGTGACGATTGGCCAATATCTTCGTCCGACGCTGAATCATTTACCGGTTAAAGAATATGTTCACCCCGATGTTTTTAAGATGTATGAGCGTGAGTGCCTGGCTATGGGGTTCAAGTATGCGGCATGTGGGCCGCTGGTGAGAAGCAGCTACCGCGCTGGCGAGTTTTATCTGATGTCCATGATGGGGAGGTGAATGAATTGCCTCAGTTGAATATGGCGCAGGCCCTTAACCTGGCCCTCCGCGAGGAGATGAGCCGCGACGAAAGGGTTGTTGTGCTCGGTGAGGACGTAGGTCGTCGAGGTGGAGTTTTTCTAATCACAGAGGGGTTGTATGAGTTGTTTGGGCCTGATAGAGTGATTGACACCCCTCTATCCGAGGCTGGAATCATCGGCGTGGCCGCTGGCATGGCAATGAACGGTTTAAGGCCCGTTGCCGAGATACAGTTCGCAGACTTTATCTTCGGCGGATTTGACCAGATAGTTTCTAACGTTGCAAAAATCAGGTACAGAACAGGTGGACAATTCTCTGTTCCTTTGACGATTAGGGCCCCGATAGGCGGCGGCGTAAAAGGCGGGATGTTTCACAGCCAGAGCCCAGAAGCATACTTCATACACACTCCGGGGCTTAAGGTTGTTACTCCATCAACACCCAGCGACGCGAAAGGTCTGCTAATCTCGTCGATTAGAGATGACGACCCTGTGCTGTTTTTTGAGCCTAAGCGTATCTACAGGACGTTTAGGGAGGAGGTGCCCGAGGGTGACTACACAGTGCCTCTCGGTGTTGCGAGAGTTGCGCGAGAAGGTTCCGATGTTTCGCTTATTACCTACGCCGCAACTGTTCATGACTGTTTAAGAGCCGCTGAGAAGGCTGAGGCCGAGGGCATTAGCTGTGAGGTGGTTGACCTTCGGACACTTCTGCCCTTTGACAAGGATGCTGTGGAGAGGACAGTTAAGAAGACAGGTAGGCCCGTGATTGTGCATGAGGCGCCGAAGATGTGTGGCTTCGGGGCGGAGCTTGCCGCCTTCATAGCGGAGAGGCTTCTATTTGACCTCGAGGCCCCTGTTCTAAGGGTGACAGGCTATGACACCCCATTCCCGTTTGTCCACGAACATCACTACATGCCCAACGAGTCGAGGATACTGAACGCCATACGCAAAGCCGCTAGCTTCTAACGAGGTTTGATGCATGAAATTTGATGCAGTGGTAGTTGGAGGTGGTCCGGGAGGATACGCCACAGCGATACGGCTGAGCCAGCTCGGCGTAAAAACCGCTCTAGTTGAGAAGGAGCACCTCGGCGGGGAATGCACCAACTGGGGATGCATACCAAGCAAACACCTCATCACACATGCGAAAAAAATACATTCGCTTATGGAGCTGTCGGACACAGGCCTCGTCACAGCCCAGATGAAGGTAAACATGTCAAAAATTACCGCTTCGACCCAGCAGGTTGTACAGAGGCTTAGACAAGGCATCGCATATCTTCTCAAAACATATGGAGTAACTGTCTACATGGGTGAGGCGGAGCTAACAGGCCCGGGAGAGGTCAAAGTCATTAAAGACGGCGGCGCCGAGTCCCTTGAGGCAAGGTACACAGTCCTTGCCACCGGCACTGTGCAGTCAAGCCTGCTTGCGGCTCCATATGACGGGAAGCGGATAATCGGGTTTAGGGAGGCTCTCTACCTCAGTGAGGTTCCGAAGAAGATGCTGGTGGTGGGGGGTGGGGCAATAGGTGTTGAGCTTGGGACGGCTTACAGGCACCTCGGCTCCGACGTCACTATTGTGGAGTTGATGGACCAGCTTCTTCCTGGCATAGACCCCGACGCGGCTCGACTTCTTAAACGAGGAATGGAGAAAATCGGTGTAAAAGTCTACCTTAAGACAACCGTTGAAGAAACCCGCTACGTCGACGGCGGTGTCGAGGCTGTTCTGTCAAACGATGCGAGAGATGTTTTCGACGTTGTCTTAGTCGTCGTGGGTAAGAGGCCTAGTGAGTGGGTTAGGAAGCTGGCGGACCTCGGTGTGAAACTCAGCGAGAAGGGATATGTTTTGGTGGACAGCGGCATGAGAACATCCCTCGACGGAGTTTATGCTGTAGGGGATGTCACTGGACCACCTTTCCTCGCACACAAGGCATATAGTCAGGCAACGGTCGCCGCGGAAAACATCGCCGGGAAAACGGCTGCCTATGACGGGCTTGTCCCCTTCGGGGTGTTCACCACTCCGGAGGTCGCGGCAGTAGGGCTATCGGCCGAAACCGCTCGTCAAAAAGGATACGACCCTGCTGAGGCAAGGTTTCCCTACGCGGCTCTTGGTAGAGCAGTTGCCGAGAACGAGGACGGTTTCGTGAAAATAGTCTTCGACAAAAAAACAGACAAGGTCCTTGGAGCAACAGTCGTAGGCCCGCACGCCACCGAGACCATCTCCATCTTGACAACCCTCATCAAGCTCGGCGCAACAGTGGAAGAAGCCTCAGAAATAATACATATTCATCCAACATATTCCGAAGCTGTCGGCGAAGTTATGCATCTTGCTCACAAGAGGTCAATACACTATGTCACGCGATGAAATTGTCTTCCTCGACTTCGGCCTCCTAGATTACATGGAATGCCACGCAAAAATGTTGAAGCTTGTTGAGAAAAGGATTAATCAAGAAGTGGGCGACATCGTTATTCTCGTTGAACATCCGCATGTGTATACTTTAGGGCGAAAAGGCAGAGAAGAGAATATTCTTGACAGGTCTGTTCCGGTTTACCGTGTGGAAAGGGGTGGAGACGCAACATATCACGGACCCGGCCAGCTCGTGGCTTACCCTATCATAGACCTTAACAGGCTCGCGGTGACTGTGGCTGGCTTTGTTCATCTACTCGAAGAGGTGGTGATCAAGGTTCTGCATGATTTTTCCATTGAGGCCGAACGGGTTGAGGGTTATCCAGGTGTATGGGTCAAGGAAAGAAAAATTGCGTCAATCGGGCTTGCTGTTAAACAGTGGGTAACCTACCACGGCGTCGCCCTAAACGTCAACACAGACCTCTCAAAATTCATGGGCATAAGGCCCTGCGGAATGGACAGCGAGATCATGACATCGATGGAGAAAATCCTCGGCCGAAAAGTAGACATGGCAAAGGTCAAAAAAAGCTTCGTCAAACATCTCTCCCAAAAACTTGGCAAAAACCCGGTCCATCACCAAGCATTAACCGCAGAGTTGGTCAGCCTATTTAAATCCTTATAAAGTATTTAAACCCCATGAGGCCGTGCCAAAAGGCCCACCGCCGAAGGTAGAAATACAGAACGTCGTGTCAAGCGTAACGCTTTTCCAGAAGCTCGACCTCGCCCAGATACAGAGAACTTTCCCCGATGTGGAGTACAAACCGGCACAGTTTCCGGGACTCGTTTTCAGGCTCGCGAAGCCCAAGACGGCGACGCTTATTTTCAGCAGCGGTAAGATGGTGTGCACGGGTGCGAAAAGCGAGGAAGAGTCGATACGCGCTGTTAGAACTGTTGTGAAGGCGTTGAAGAAGGAGGGGTTCGTGATACGTGAGGAGCCGCAGATTGAAATTCAGAACATCGTCGCCTCCATAGACCTTCACGGCCGCATAGACCTCGAGAGAGCTGCCACTACTCTCGAGAACGTTATGTACGAGCCTGAGCAGTTTCCAGGACTCATTTACAGGATGAACAGCCCCAAAGTAGTCATACTGATGTTCGCAAGCGGCAAACTCGTCTGCACAGGCGCGAAATATGAGAAAGACGTCTATGATGCCGTTAACAAGCTTCAGCAGCTTTTGGAGGAAAAGGAGCTAATAAGCTATGACTAAGCGGGGAAAAACTGTCCGAGTAGTGGCAGGGTTTTCACAGGCTCTAGGCCGAGCAGCTTCACCGACACTCCAACGCTAAACAGAATTAGAACCACAACTAGGAAGAAGATGTCTTTCCTACTCATGTTTAGCTGCTTTAGGCTTGTCCTTTTACGGGATGCGCCGAAACATTTTACCTCCATGGCCTCGGCCAGCTCGTATGAACGCCGTATCACGTTTACAAGCAGGGGGACAAGCACAGGTATCAGGTTGCGTATACGTTTGGTGAATGGCCCCTTATCGACCTCGAGTCCTCTCGCCCTCTGAGCGTCCAAAACAATCTGCAGCTCCTCAGCCATGACCGGTGTGAACCTTATCGCCGATACAAACGCGAAAGTATATTCATAGGGAACGCGCAACTGCTGCAGCGTCAAAGCAATCTCGTCAGGCGTCGTCGTAAGAAAGAAAAGCGAGAAAGAGGATAGAAAAACCAGCAGACGTAGAGAATAGGTCAAAGCATATCCTAGTCCAGTGCTTATCACCGGCTCCCTGCTATACTGTGAGAAAAACGTGATGGCGAAAACGATTGCGACAAGCGGAAGCGCTCCTCTTATCGTCTTTATCCACAGATTCTGAACCTTGGCAGAAAGAATCACGAGGCTCTCGAGCATTAGGAGGAACAGTATTATCACGATGTCTATGTGTATGACCGCTGTGATTAGAACCATGGTCGAGGTGGCGAGCTTAACTCTGGGGTCGAGCCTGTGTATGAATGTTGTCCCAGGCCTGAACCTCAGACCCTCAAACAGACTCATGCCGCAGCACCTTCAAAACCTGTCTAACACCCTCGTCCACATCAAGAACACGGCTGTCGAAGCCAAGGTCCTCAAGCCTCTTAAAAGCATAAACCAGCTGAGGCATCAGAATCGATGCTTTTTTCACAAGCGTCTCATCGGTTAAAATCTCCTCACACTTGCCGTCTGCAACGACTTCGCCTTTTGATAGGAGAATGACCCGCGGCCTCAGCTCGGCCACAAACTCGACATCATGGGTGGCCAGCAAAACAGTCCTCCCCTGAGTATTAAGCATCTTTATCATGTGTTTCATCTTCTCTTTCTGTAGGCTGTCCTGCCCAATAGTCGGCTCGTCGAGACATATGATGCGCGGACTCCATGCGAGGATAATGGCCATGGCTAGCCTTTTCTTTTCACCACCGCTGAGTAGGAAAGGTGACTGGCTAGAGTATGTGTCAAGCTCAAAGAACTTTAGAGCCCATTCAACTCTTTTCCGCACAACCTCTTCGCTGTATCCAAAGTTTCTAAGAGCAAACGCAACCTCGTCGAAAACGTTTGATTCAAAGAACATTTCTTCCGCGTTCTGGAAAACAAGCCCAGCAACCTGCGATAACTGTGCAACAGAGGCTGTTCTTGTATCTATACCCTCCACAATTACTCGGCCTTTCACGGGCTTGAGTAAACCGTTTATGTGTTTGAGGAGCGTGGTCTTGCCTGAGCCGTTTTCGCCCATGAGGGCGACAAGCTCACCTGGTCTAAACTCGAGTGAGACGCCTCTAAGTGCGTGAACCTTAGAGGGATAGATGTAGTGCACCGATTCAAAGATGGCTGACAAGGCTTCTCACTTCTGCTTCAAACTCCTCGGCACTCAAACAAACCCTGTTCCACTTTTCCAGATGTGTCTTGAGCCTTTTGGTTAAGCTGGTGACCTTGGGTGCGGAGACACCGTATAGATGCGAGTCATAAAATTCGAAGAAGTCGCGTGGAGACCCGTCGAAAACCACGCAGCCGTCCGAGACGACCATTATTCTGTCTGCCTTTGCAGCGGCAAGCTCAACCCGATGTTCAACAAGTAACACGGTTAGCTGGAGCCTCTTTCTAACATCGTCGATGATGCTGAGAAGCTGTGCTGCTGTCAAAGGGTCGAGGAACGAGGTGGGCTCATCCATGGCGAGTATCTTAGGCTTCATAGCGAGCACCGAGGCTATCGCTACTCTCTGCTGCTGGCCGCCCGAGAGCTCGAATGGAGACCTGTCTCTAAGATGGGAAATGTTTAGTAGCTCCATTGCTTCTTCAACGCGTTGAATTATCTCATCTCTGGCCAGTCCTAGGTTCTCGAGTGGGAAGGCTATGTCCGCTTCGACGGATAATGCGAAGAGCTGATTCTGGGGGTTCTGGAAAACCATGCCGATCACTTGGGACATCATGTATGTGGGTGTCTTATCGGGCTCGAGACCATCGACGAAAACTTTGCCGCTGTACTCGCCTTCGTAAAACTGCGGAATCAAGCCGTTTAGGCAACGGAGAAGGGTAGACTTCCCCCCGCCGCTAGGCCCCACAACCAGAACAAACTCTCCTCTCTCAACAGAGATGTTCACATTTTTTAGAGCAGGTTTGCTGCTTCCAGCGTAGGTGAATGATAGGTCTCTTACCTGAATGATTGTCATCTGTCACTCGGCCAGCTCAACAGCAGGAGTCGAGAGCAGCGTGGACAAGCCCTTCACAGCCTCCTCGATGACTTTTTCCACAGGTGCTTTGAGACGCAACCTCGCGGCCCCAACATGTCCGCCGCCGTCACCCTCAAACCTCCGCAAAAGATAGTTGACAAGATCGTTTCCAAGACCTACGCCCGAGAATTTCTGGAAATCATAGGAGCCGCGTGCAGCCAATATCGTGTGCTCACCCTTTTCGCCGGCGACAAGCGCAACATGTGCCCCAGCGTTTACCAGCGTGCGCGCCACAGAGGAGAGGTAGCTGTTGACACGTGAGACAGCCACGAACCAGTCCCCCAACCTGTAAACTGTTGCTCGCCGCAGCCCCTTCAGCCTCGCAATCCGCTCAGCGTCATCACCGCGCGGCTCAAGCATCCCCAGCACAGCGTAGGGATTAATTTTCTGGAGAAGTTTCGAGGCCTTGGAGGCCACTTCTTCATCACCTATCGAGAGCCTTACGGTGTCATAGTACATTCCCAGAAAAAGGGCCTCAGCCATTTCCTTGTCGATGACAAGGTTTAGATATTCGACGAGGTCGTACACTATTTCCGCTGTAGCCAAATACTTTGGGGAAACTAATGCGATTGTTTCACTGTTCTCCACTGTTTTGACGTGGTGGTCTATCGAGATTATTGGTTTGCCGGAGCCGTAAACCTTGTCCTTGTATTCTCCGAGGAGGTGGGGGGAGCCGACGTCCACAAGCAGATACACGTCTGGTGTTTCCACGGGTTTCTCCTCAAACCTGAGATGCTGCATGATTGCTTTGACGTGCAGAGCTGATTCCTCCGGGATAAGAAACCCCGCTTCCGTGGCCTCATAATTCTGGGTGAGAAGCCTGCACATTACATACGCGGAGCCGACCGAGTCGGCGTCCCCGCCCCAGTGGGAAAGCACCTGCACACGCCTACCTCTGATGTGATGCTGTAGAGTCTTGTGGACCTCCGAGATAAAGCTGTGGTCTCTCATTTTCCGTGACAAAAGATGTGTGTGATGTTTTAAACTCTATGGCTCTACTGTTCCGAAGCCTGTCCCCCGGACAATAGTTTCTGAACCTCTTTCTGTAGCGACTCTATCTGCGCCCTGGCCCTTGCCTCCTGTCTCTCGATAACTTTCAGCCTCGTGTCAGCCAGTTCTTTTCTCTCGGTAAGCTCAGCAACCATCTTCTCTTTGCTTGTCTGGATGAGCACGGGGCCCACAGCCTTGAACAACACAGCGGAGTCATCCATTTTGTTTATCTCCTCCAGAGCCGCATTCACCTCCGCGAGCTCAGACTCGATTCTCTGTTTTTCTGTGAGAAGAAGGCTTAGGCTTTGCTGTAGCTGCTGAAGCCTGAGAACCTGTTGCTGAACGTTGGGGGGAATCGTCCTTTCAGACATTTTCCAGCACCTCCATCGTTGCCATGGAGACGTTTAAGAGCCTTATTACTGTGTTTGCGGCTGCTCGAGCAGCCGTTATATCATCTGCCTCAAGCTTCACAGAAACCTTGCCGCCGCTCTTTTCAATGCAGGCTTTCGACCTCTTCGACCTGATAGAGTCTGTCTCAGGTTTTAGACTGTTTAAAAGGGAGGAGGCTTTGTCTGGGTCGGTGGAAAACTCGATGAAAATTGTTACCTGAGCCATTTATCTCTCAGCCTTGGGTGCGTAGGCTTGGCCGGCGAACTTGTAGCCGCATCTCCTGCACTGCCAGACACCGACCGAGACCCTTCGTACACTCTTGGCTCCGCATCTATCGCAGACATGGCTTGCTCTCGCAGCCGACACCACCTCGGCCCATTTCTTTCTCAGAGTTGAGCCGTACCGTGGCCCAAGCCCTTTTGCAATCGCCTGACGACTTTTAACCATCACCAACACCCTCTAAAAGCCTTCTTCTAAGCATAGCTGAAGAGTCAAGCCCAATTTTAACCATCTCCTTAAACATGTTCACGGGGAGCAGTCCTGGAGAGCTTTTCTGAACAGCTGACAAAACACCCTCGCTGTCGTATCCGATGGTCACGACTGTGTCGGCGACATCCTCCTCCGCCGGCAGAGGGTCTACAACAATCTTGTCACGGATTAGCGCCATCGTTACGCTTACGGGCAGTGTTCTCATGGGCAGCTTCATCTTCTCACCCGGCACAGCCTCTATCCTGCCGTCAACCACACGGTACACTGGGAGAGTCATCGTTTTTAGCGCGGCCACAGCTGAGAGAACAGAGGCGTCAAAGTAGTTACCGTCATAGTCCAAAACATAGCAGTCTATGAAAATCATGTAAACTTTCTGGCCCTCGACGATGCATAGTTTCTCCACCTCGATGGCTTTGCTCTCCCTGATAACCCTGTCCACAATCCGCGAGAGCTCTATAGCCCTTTCGTCCGGCGGCCCTGGCTCAAAGGTCTTTGACGCGAGAGGCAGCAATTCTGCGTTGACGGTGAAAACCCCTTCGTTCGGCCGGTCTGGATAAGGTGTACCGACCTCGACCTTGATGCCTGTCAAAATCTTTGTCTTGCCCAGTGAGACGAGGGCTGAGCCGTTAGCCTTCTCCACGACACCCGTCGATATCTCGATTTTCCTGTATTGCAGTGGCTCGCGTTCGTCTATTCTTTTTCCGATTTTCAGCAGCTCGTATATCTTGTTCTTCATTATTTTTATGCCGTATCCACGTTTCTCCAATCCGAGGCTCATGTTTCCAGCCCCTCTGGCTCAACACGGTACTTTCTCTTGAGCGCCTCTATTTGCATTTGGTGGATTTTTTTAACAGCTTTCTGCGCCATCTCGAGGCCTTTGTCCACTTCCTCGGGTGTCATCCGCCCGTTTAGCTGGAGGAGAACTATCGAGTTAAGATGCGGCGCTATGGCCACGGGCATGTCGGCTTCACCGTATTTGTCCTCCTCCTCGTTGATGTCGAGGACAAGAACCCCGTCAACCTTGCCCACCGCTATCGCCGCAATCATGTCAGCCATCGGTATGCCGGCGTCGGCGAGAGCCAGCGAAGCCGCGGTTATTCCCGCTGTCCTCGTACCCCCATCTGCTTGAATAACTTCGACGAAAATGTCTATCATCATTCGGGGAAATTCTTCGAGGAAAACAACTGTTTCAAGGGCCTCACGGATGACTTTGGAGAGCTCTATTTCTCGTCGCGTCATACCGAGTGGTTTCCGCTCGTCTACGCTGAATGAGGCCATGTGGTATCTGCAGTTTATGACGCCTTTGTCGGGGAGTTCGAGATGTTTGGGATGTACCTCGCGGGGGCCTATGACACCTGCGTAAATTCTTGTCCCACCCAACTCAACGTAGGCTGAGCCGTCTGTCTTCTCCAACACGCCGACCTCCATCCTCATCCTCCTCATCTCATCGGGTCTCCGGCCATCAACTCTCAAACCGTTTTCATCAATTAGACGAATCTTCATCACCTCTTCCAAGCATTTTTCTAAGCATCTGGATAACTCGTTCAGTTAACCCAGATGTGTGCGCTTCCCTCTCAATCATGTTCACCGCCGCCACTGCGGCGAACTCGTGGGCGGGGTCTGGGCCGTTAACCACTATTAAACCGTTGCGACCCACCCAGAAGTCGCATCCTGTCTCGCGGCGGAGAACCTGAAGCATAGAGCCTTTCCTACCGATTATTCGCGGAACCTTAGCAGCGTTGACGGAAATAAGGATGCCCGACGGTATTTTCTGTAGGCCCTCTGTTGCAAGAACAATTCCCTTTAAACCTGTTGCCTTGACCTCCGCGAGCACGCAGTCTCCTATGTCTATTTTGAGCGGTGTGGTTTCTCGCTCATGAGGCTTGATGACTGCAGTTGTTTCTCCGCCGATGTCAACCTCAACCGCGTTCGGCTTGACGTCGGAAACTATTCCAAGAACCTTGTCTCCTCTCTGCGGCCTGTATCTGCCGCTGACTGGAATGATTCTGAGGACGCCGTTGATGGATTTTGCGAAGCCCATAACCGATGCGTAGACCTTGCCTTCACGGACATAGGTGCCGAAGCCGCTTTGTCTCGGGTTGTCAGAGAGTATCTGACCAGGTACAACAAGCTCGTTCTCGCTAAAGTACTGCATATCAGCCCACCGGCTTTACCTCCACTCTTCCTCCGCAAATCTTGTTAAGCCTTTCTATTAGGTCTGCCTGAACACCTGTCGGTATCTCGGCTACGCATCTCCAGCTCCCATCTCCCAGCCAACCCTCCTCAAGAATGGTGCCCATGCTCCGAATCAGGCCATACACTTTGCCCATAAACTCGCCCGCCACCCTAATCTCCACCTTCATATTCCCAATCTTTATGGGGAGTACTCGTCGAAGCTTCTCGACAGCTTTCAAAGCCTCAACCTTGGGGTCTGCGAAAGGCTCCACCGAGAGGCCCACCTGCTCGAGGGCCAGCTCTATTCTCTGAGGTGGATGCGGTGTGTTGGTTCTGGGGTCTATGGCGTTTCTCGCAATGAAATCAATTATCTGCCGCTTTTTCTCGTCTATAAGCCGCCGCCTCTGCTCAGTTGTTATCAACACTTCACCCTCGGCCATAATCCTCTCAGCCACCACCCTAACATCCGTTGTGCCGAAATTCTTTTTCAACTCGCTTTCCGAAGCTCTTACACCCTTCTTCCAATCCTTGAAAACCTCCTCATAGGCAAGAATTTTCGTTATCGGAATTTTTTCGCCCATTTTGTAGCGTAGCGCGTTTTCAGGGTCTACGAGAACCTCGTAGGTTGTTCCGCCGATACCGAGTCTTGCTATCGTATAGTTTTCCCGTTGTTTAGGCATCCTTAGCTCAACTACTGTTTCTTTGCCTTGATGAATTTTTCGAGTAATGTGTTTAGCTCGGGCTGAGGCTTCATGGAGTATTTTCTGGTTGTAACCGGTATGGTTACGAGCCTCACCGTCCATCCTTCCTCGATTTTATCAACCGAGTCGACTAGTGCGCTGAGACCAAGCTCGACAGCGTTGTCGAGTGACATGTCGTCTTTGTAGTTGTTTTCGAAGATTTCCCTCACCTTGTCAGCGCCCCTTCCTATGGCCCATGCGTTGTATTCGAGGATGAGGCCGCTTGGCTCCGCGTAGAAGAGACGTGGCCCGGTTTTGTCGACGCCGCCTATTAGAAGCGCTGTGCCGAATGGCCGTACACCGGCGTGCTGTGTGTAGAGCTGCATGATGTCGCCCACTCTTCTGGCCACAGCCTCAACAAGGGGCTCTTCGTCATAAGAGAGCCTAAGCGTCTGGGCATACACCCGCGCGTTGTCAACAAGCACTCTAGCGTCAGAGTTAAGCCCCGCTGCCGCTGCTCCTATGTGCTCATCTATCTGGAAAATTTTCCAAGAGAAATCAGGGTTCTGCAGCTTGGTATGCATGCGTTCCTCGACAGCAAGCACCACACCTTCTCGACACGTGATGGATAGAGCCGTTGAACCAGACCTTACCGTTTCGAGAGCATATTCGACCTGGTACAGCCGCCCCTGCGGTGAAAAAACCGTTATCGCCCTGTCATATGCACCAGTCATTCCCAGCGCCATAACTCAACACACCTATGGGTTGACTGATTGCTGGGATTAAATAAAGTTACCGCGGGGATACGCATTTGTTTTAACGCTATATAGGACGGGTTAGATAGAGCCCCATGCCCTCATGCATAGAATGTGGCGGAGCACTTTTCTATGACAGGGAACTAAAGCACTACACATGCAGCTCATGCGGCGCAACCTACACCTCCCAAGACCTTTTGATAGAAAGGGAGAAGAGGTTTAACGCAAAGTTCGAGGAGGAGAGGAAAAAACGCAGAAGGGAAGAGTATCTCGAGTGGTGGCTCAGCTCGAAGCAGTGAAAGCTTTCTCGACAGCGAGAGCTATTCTAAGAAGCTTCATGTCTTCTCCACGTGGTCCCACAAGCTGGATGCCGATAGGGAGGCCTTGAGGAGTGTTTCCCGCGGGGATGCTGATGGCAGGAGCGCCGTAGAGGTTGAACGGCTCAGTGTTTTTTAAAGATGCCTCACGGACAGAGATAAGCCGCCCCTCGATTTCGACGTTTTCCTCGTCTACTCGATGAGCCGGTATCAAGGTTGTCGGTGTTGCTAAAACATCTATCTTGGTGAAGATTTTTTCAAATTCTCTCACCAGCTTTTTACGAGCCCTCAACGCGTTAAGGTAAGCGGCGGCAGGTATGGCAAGGCCCCGGACTATGCGGTCCCGCACATCCTGACCATATTCGCTGAGCCTTCCACGGGATAGCCGAAGATGATAGGCAGCGGCCTCCGCAAAAGCTATGACAGACCTGCATCGAGCGGCCTTCTCAACGTTCTCGACAACGACTTCCTCTAAAACAGCGCCCTTTTGCTCCAAAGTTTTCAGACCCTTCTCAAAAGCTTCCTCTACATGTCTGTCCAAAAGGTCGAGAAAATAGTTACTAGGCACCCCTATTCTGAGGCGTTCTAGCGACAAAGGCCTTATCTCCGCCGGTTTCAGCGGTTTGCCGACCAGAACAGAGTAGACGAGTATTGTTTCCCATACGCTTCTGGAGAGGATGCCGACGTGGTCCATGCTCCAGCTCAAAGGTATGACGCCATCCGTGCTTAAGTGGCCGGATGTTGGCTTGAATCCTACGACGCCGCAGAAGGCTGCTGGCACTCTCACAGACCCAGCGGTGTCAGTCCCCAGTCCAACATCACACATGCCGAGCGCGACGGCAACTGCTGAGCCTCCGCTGGAGCCGCCCGATACACGGGATGTGTCAAAGGGGTTGAGACATGCTCCGTAGAAGGGATTGATGTTGGAGACGCCAAAAGCAAACTCGTGAAGGTTTGTTTTCCCGTTCACGGCACCGCCTGTCTCTATAATTCTTGACACAACAGCCGCGGTCCTGCTTGAAACCATGTTTGACAACAGCTTTGAACCAGCGGTAGTTGGATAACCCTTGATGTGAAAAACGTCTTTCACACCGAAGCTGATGCCGCGTAAAATCTTCTTCCTAAAACTGCTTTCGACAACAGGCTTGGGAAAAACCGTGATGTAGGCTCTGAAAACATCATTCTTCTCCTCTATAACCCTGTATTGTTTTCTCCACCTCTCCTCCGGATTGTAATTTCTTGATGAGAAAAGTCTCCGAAGCGGAGGCATGTGGTTAGAAGGGCTGCTCATCATCCTCAACCAGCTCCAGCAACTCCGCGAGAATCTCCAGGTTTTTGTCAAGGGCCTGCCTGAAAAGCTGATTAACATCCTCACCGGACAACCCCGCGAGGCTTAGAATCTTGGCCTCACGCTCAAGCATCTCAGCTTACCTTCAACAGCATGCTATTATAGTTATGTAGGTGGCAAAGTCTAAATAGCGTCTGTTGTGTTTGGCTTTGGGAGTTCTGAAGATTGACGAAGACAAGAGTAATCTTCGTGGTTGGAACGGCTGGCTCCGGCAAATCATCGCTAACAGGTGTTTTTAGCGAGTGGCTAAGAGACCATGAACAGTCAACAGCCACGGTTAACCTAGACCCAGCTGCCCTATCCCTTCCCTATGACCCAGACGTCGACGTTCGCGAGTTCGTTGATTACGAGAGAATAATGTCGACAAGAAACCTCGGGCCCAACGGCGCCTTGATCGCTTCGGTTAGAGAGGTTGCCAGAAACATCGACGAAATCGCGGCCTTGGTTGAGGAGACTAATGCAGACTGGCTTCTGGTTGACACACCCGGTCAGCTTGAGCTATTCGCTTTCAGGAAAGAGGGTAGGATCATAGCTCGAAAAATCTCCGACGGAAGAAAACTTCTACTCTTTCTACTTGACTCAGTCATTTGCGCCCATCCAAGAAACTACGCCGCAACACTTTTCCTATCTGTCTCAACGATTCTCTCTCTCGGGCTGCCTGCCGTGAATGTTTTAACCAAGACAGACGCTGTTCCGCCAAGACACTTGGCCAGAATATTTGGATGGCATGAGTCGGAGGAGTCTTTCGCGGTGAGCTCTGGGGGCTCGATGAACGAGCTTCAGATGACTCTTTCTCGGGAGATTGTCCAAACAGTTTGGGAGATATCCAACAGTATTCCGCTGGTGGCTGTCTCCGCAAAAACCTATGAAGGCTTCACCGAACTCTACGCAAATCTTACCCGAATTTATGACGAAGGGGAGATGGAGCTGAGATGACTGAGGAGAATGTAGCCGCAATAGAGGAGGAGATTTTCCAGATAAGGGCGAAGCTCGCCGAGTTGAGGAAGAAGAAGCTCGAGTACGAGGAGGAGGCTCAGAAATACTATGAGAAACGAGAGAGCCTCCACGCACGGATTAGGGAGATTAAGGAGAAGAACGCCTCCACACTTGAACGTGTCGCACAGCTGCGGAACGAGCTCGCGGAACTTAGGGCGAGGCTCGACGAGGTCACAGCTAAGATAAATGAGAAACGTAGCCAGAAAGAGGCCATTCTTTCTCAGCAGGTCGCCGAAAACGCGAAGGGATACACGGGTCAAGAGATTTTTAGGAAAATCCGAGACCTCGAGCAGAGGATAGAAACCGACATTCTTAGACCCGAGGAGGAAAAGAGAATCTATGATGAGCTTCGTCAGTTGAACAAGCTGTTGGCAGAGGTTCAGAAACGTGAGGGAGTTGCTGAGAAGCTACGAGAGCTGAACAACTCAGTAGCCCCGCTTTACGAAGAGGCCAGAAACCTGCGTGAACAGATTAAGAGGAAAAAGGAAGAGATTCAGGCGGCTCGTGAAACTATTCAATCGGTCAAGGACTTGATTATGCAGCTTAAGCCTGAGGCGGATGAGTATCACAACGCCTACCTCGAAGCCAGGAAAAAGGCTCAGATGTGTGAGGCTGAGGAGATACTTTTGACGTCGAGGCTTGTTGAGCTGCAGGAGTTTGTGAAGAAGAGACGGGAGTTCGAGCTGAGGGCTCGCGAATACATGATGAAGGAGAAGATAAAGTCGAAGGCGATGGAGAAGCTGTCGAAGGGTGAGAAGCTGAGCTTCGAGGAGATGAAGCTGCTTTTCGAGGACGACGCTGCCTGGATGTCAGCTACCGGGAAATCGAAGTCTTAGCTTTCACTCTTCCACGAACTGCTCTATTGTAGGTATCTCTAGGGGCAATCCTTTCCTCTTCCGGATTTCTTGTATGACTTTGTCCCTTAGAGAGGCTGGCACGGGTTTCCACTCACTGAATTCAGTCGCCCAGAAGGCTTTGCCCATGGTGGCGCTTCTCATGGCCTCGCTGAGGTCGAATGTCTCGGACGCAGGTATTTCTCCCACTACGACCGTCACATACTCGGCCTGCTTAACATCTAGGATTTTTCCACGTTTGCTGGTGATGGTGGATGTGACTGCCCCCATGAACTCCTGCGAAACCTTTGCCTCAATTTTGAGAACAGGCTCGAGCAGCACCGGTGAGGCTGAGAGAACGCTGGCGTATAGGCTTCTCCATGTCGCTGGAGCTATCTGTGCGTAGCCTCTGTGGACAGGGTCTTCGTGAAGCTCAACCTGCGTGAGAACAGCCTTCACTCCTCGCATGTTCTCCGCTGCGAGAGGCCCTTCCTGCATAACCCTCTGAAAACCTCCAAGTATCATCATCTTAGACTCCTGCAGATATTGTGCTCCCTTGGTCGCATCCACCAGAATGTTTCCACGGCCGTCTATTGTCCAGACGTTCCTAGCCTCGTCGGCATCCCACCCATGTTCTCGCAGAATCTTCGCCACCTGTTTCCTATCCATTTCGTCGAAGAGCTCTCCCTTACGTATCAGCTCGATTATCTCGGGCTCAAGGGGCTCGACACGTGTGTAGATGCGGTTGTGTCTATTCGGTGATTTGCCCTCGAACTCTCTACCCTTTGATTGAACAGATTCCCTGTACAGGATGATCGGCCTACCTGAGACAACTTCAAGCCCAGCCTTCTGTATCCATGTGAGAGCTATCTCGAGATGGAGAGTGCCCATTCCGCTGATTAGGTACTCGCCTGTCTCTGGGCGGACGACTGTTACGAGTGTTGGGTCCTCGATGGTGAGTTTGTTGAGAAACTCCACTAGCTTGGGCAAATCTCTACTGTACTTCGGCTCGACCGATATAGTGACCACGGGCTCGGATACGTATTTGAGGGATTCGAAGGGGACTGTCTCGACTGTTCCGATGGTGTCTCCTGCTCTGACGTCGGCGAGGCCGAGAACCGCGGGAATGTTTCCCGAAGGTATACTGCCCACCATTTCCCTAGCCGGCCCCATGTAAACACCTACTTGCTGAACGCGGCCCGATATGTTGCGCCCCACTATGATGACGCTGTCACCCTCCGATATGGTGCCGCTGAACAATCGGCCTGTGGCCACGACACCTGCCTGAGGGTCTACACGCACGTCCGTGACAGCCATTACTGTTGGACCGTTTTCATCACACTCCAGCATAGCTCGTCCAACCTCACTCTCCAGGTCTCCTTTCCAGATTTTCGAGATACGGTATTTCTGAGCCACATGCGGTGGTGGATGCTTAGAGATAACCATTTCGAGAAGAGCCTCGTGAAGCGGGGTCTTCTGCCTAAGCCACTCCACATCATCTCTGCTGAAAGCATCTATGACGTCGCTGAACTTGATGCCTTTTTGCTGAGCCTGCTTGACGGTGAACCCCCATCTATCCTTCGAGCTCCCAATCGCCACCGTGTTATCCGCGAAGCTTATCTTCCATTTCTCACGCTGCTCAGGCTCCCCATACATGTCTATGAGAGTGTTAACTTCACGCACTATGCGTGCAAGTGTTTCCTGTATCTTCTCAGGCGGAAGCTTGAGTTCTTTTACAAGTCTATCGATTTTGTTGATGTATAGGACTGGTCTAACTCTTTCGCCCAGGGCTTGTCTGATAACTGTCTCGGTCTGAGTCATCACACCCTCCACAGCGTCGACTACAACTATCGCGCCGTCTATGGCTCTCAAAGCTCTTGTAACTCTTCCGGAGAAGTCTACGTGGCCGGGTGTGTCTATCAGGTTGATGATATAGGGTTTTCCATCCATCTCATAGTAGAGGGAGACGTTCGCCGCCTTGATTGTCATCTGTCTCTGCTGCTCCTCCTCAAGATAATCCAATGCAAGGGCCCTGCCAGCGAGCGACGGCGAGAGCAGCCCAGCCGCAGCAAGCAATGAATCGGACGTGGTGGTTTTGCCGTGGTCAACATGCGCTATGATACCGATGTTTCTTATGCTCTCCTTGTTCCTCAGAATGTCTACGACTTCAGATATTCGCTTAACTCTAGGCATGACCTATCCGCTGGAAAATAAAAATTCCGTGTTTTAAAGATATGTGGAAAAAATCTATTTCTTCTTTTTCTTCCCGCCTTCCAGCTCTCTTTTCAAACCCTCTACGATCTCTTTTACCTTGGATTTTGTGGTGGACTCCATCAACCTGCTGCCAACGCTCGCCACCAGGCCGCCCACCGCCACGTCGGCGTCCCATGCAACCTCGGTGCCTCCGTCGGCGGCTTTTAGGTTCAGGTTGAGAGTGAGGTCGGCTGTGCTCTGCATGCCTGAGCCGTGTCCTGAGATTTTCACAAACTCCGGCTCACGCACCTCTTCAAACCTAAACGCCATGTTGAGGTTTCCTTTTATCATACCCAGCCCGATTTTGAAGACGACCTTGAAGTTTTTTTCATCAACCTTCTCATAGCTCTGAAGATCTGGAATAAGTTTGACGAAGCTGTCGGGGTCGGTGACAAATTTAAAAACTTTCTCTCTAGGTGCTGAGACCACGAATTTGTCGCTGAGCTTCATCCTCCTATACCTCTATCACAGGTTTTCCTGAAGACCTTATCTCTTCAGCCGCTGCGAGAATTGATTTCACGATGTTTACGTAGCCGGTGCATCTGCAGAGGTTGCCCGATATACCGTGACGAACCTCCTCCTCAGTCGGGTTGGGGTTAATCATCAGAAAGCCGGCGGCCGCCATAATCATTCCAGGAGTACAGTATCCACACTGTAGACCATGGTTTTCCCAGAAAGCTTTCTGAAGCGGGTGAAGCTGGTCTCCCTTGGCTAGCCCTTCGATGGTGATTATTCTTTTGCCGTTGGCTTGGACCGCGAAGTGTGTGCATGATTTGATGGCTTTCCATTTTCCATCCACTTCCATAAGCACTGTGCAGGCTCCGCAGTTCGTTGTATCGCATCCGATGTGAGTGCCCGTAAGCCCCGCATACTCTCTGATGAAATGTACGAGCAGAAGCCTCGGCTCGACTTCGTATGAGTATTTTGTTCCGTTTATATCTATCACGACCTGTTTCTTAGAGGGTTCCAAACTTTTCACTTTTTTAGCGGCCATACACTTTCACCTACACCGCTACACCTGCTCTCTCAAGGGCCCTATTTAAGCTGCGTCTCGTGAACACCTTCGCCATCTCACGCTTATACTCAGCCGAGCCTCTGAGGTCGGAGGACGGGTCAGCCATCGCGGCCGCAGCCTTCGCCGCCTGCTCAATCAAGTCCTTGCTCGGCTTCTGGCCCACCAGAAGCTCCTCGGCATCTGTTGCCCGGAACGGGAACGGGTTAACAGCGGTTAATGCGATGGCAGCCTTCTGTATCACGTTTTCTCTGTTAAGTGTGAGAAGTGAGGCAACGCCTACTATGGCGTAATCGCCTGCCTTTCTCTCGAACTTGAGATAGGCTTGCCCAACTTTCTCTCCTCTAGGCACAGGGAGTATAGCTTCTACAAGCATCTCCGTCGGCTTGAGAGCAGTCTCAAACGGCCCCTTGAAAAACTTTGTAGCCTTAATGACCCGCTTAGCTGTCCCCTGGGCAACAAGCTCAGCATCTAAGGCGAGAGCCGAAGCGGGCCAATCCGCGGCTGGGTCTGCGTGTGCAAGTGCTCCGAGGAAGGTTCCGAGGTTGCGAACCTGCATGTCTGCAATGTGTGGCGCCGCATCAGCCATCATGGGAAACTTCTCCTTGATGATAGGTGAATGCTCTATGTCGGCGTGTCTGACTAAGGCCCCTATGCGTACAGCCTTTCCACCGTCCTTGATGTATGCGAGTCCCTTGATGTTGTTGATGTCGATTATCACCTGAGGTGAAAGAACCCTGAGCTTCATCATGGGGATGAGACTCATTCCACCACTGAGAATCTTAGCGTTGTCTCTATACTTTCGAAGTAGGGAAACAGCCTCAGAGACGGTAGTCGGCGCAAAATACTCAAACTTTCGAGGAATCATCGGGTATGCGTATTGTCGGCTGACTTAAAAATTTTTACAAACTTAATTGAACTAGCCATAATTTAATTAAATGCCGTAAAGAAAAAGTCGGTGGTGTTGCTGGAAAACCTAACCCCTGAAATTCTTGTCAAGGAGATGGAGAAGGAGCTCTATGTTGCTGATGAGCCTCTGGCACTCGCGGTCTACCTTGCTCTTAAGCTCGAGAAGCCTCTATTGATAGAAGGGGAGCCTGGCTGCGGAAAAACAGAGGTTGCCAAGGTTCTGGCCCGTCTACTGAACACCGAGTTGATTAGGCTACAGTGCTACGAGGGAATCACTGCTTCACAGGCCCTGTATGAATGGGATTATCCGCGTCAACTCATTAACATAAGGCTGCTAGAGGACAAGAAATCGGTAGATGAAATAACGGAGGAGATTTTCAGCGAGAAGTTTCTGCTGAAAAGGCCTCTGCTCGCGGCTCTTCTATATGAGGGCCCCAATCCACCTGTGCTGTTGATTGATGAGATAGATAGAAGCGACGAGGAGTTCGAGGGCTTTCTCCTAGAATTTCTTGCAGAGTTTCAGGTAACCATACCTGAGCTCGGCACCATAAGAGCCAAGAAAAAACCTGTCGTCATAATAACATCAAACAGGACACGTGAAGTTGGGGACGGGCTTCGCCGCCGCTGCCTCTATCTATACGTGACGTATCCGTCGCCTGAAAAGGAAATGAAAATTCTTTCCCTGAAGGTTCCGCAGCTCTCGCCCAAACTGGCCGCCGAAGTGGTTAACTTTGTACAGAGGCTTCGCCAAGTTGGTGAGCTTGCGAAAAAACCCGGGATATCAGAGACGCTTGACTGGGCGAACGCTTTAACTGTCCTTGGGGCGACGGAGATAAACCCCTCAATACTTTCCTCGACACTCACCTGCTTGATAAAGAACGAGGATGACCTTCGCATAGTGCGCGACCTCGGGCTTGTCTAAACCATGTTGGAGCAGCCTTACCTGTTTCTGGTCACGGAAGTTGCTCGTCGGCTGAGGCTTGAGGGAGTAAAATGCGGCACAGCTGAAACAATCGACGCCTACAGAGCTGGCGAGTTTGTGCAAATGCGGACAGTCCAGGACCTGAAGAATGTTCTGCGGCTGTGCATGGTAAAACGGCTTGAGGATTATGAAATTTTTGACAAAATATTCGATGAACTAGAGAAACAGAAAAGGCCTCAGGAGCAGCCGAAGAACGAGACTCAAGGAGATAAGGCGCAGGCGGTCAAGACCGTTGAACGTGGCGAGTCTTCGGCGGACAAACGTAAGGAGATGACGGTTTACTACAGCCCTGTGGAGGTTTTCATGAAGAGGGAGCTACCCACACCGACGCTCGCGTTCATGAGGGAAAGCAAGCGGGTCATGAAGAGGCTGCGGAGAAGACTGGCTCTTTTACCTGGCCGCAGATACACAAGAAGCGCGAAAGGATATGTTGACTTCAGGGAAACCATACGCACAAGCCTGAGAACACATGGAGAAATTCTCCGCCTCCTTCATATGAAAAGAAAGGTGACGAGGTGCAAGCTCGTCGCAATTTTCGACGTCAGCGGCTCTATGGACACCTATACAGAGTTTCTGATGCAGTCTATGTATGCGTTGGCTAGGCAGAGCGTGGCTGTGGAGGTTTTTGTTTTCAGCACTCGTCTCCTTAAGGTAAGCTCTCTCCTGAAATACTTCGGGCCTAAAAAGGCTGCCGAGCTAATCTCGAGAGAGGTCAACATCTGGGGAAGCGGCACGAGAATCGGCAATTGCCTAGCAACTTTCATTGACAAGTATCGAGGCATAGTCGGCAAGGGGACGGTTGTCATGATTGTGAGCGATGGATGGGACACAGGCGACCCAGAGGTTCTTGACCGAGCGATGAGGAGCATGAAAGAGCTTGTGGGCAGGGTTATCTGGATTAATCCTCACGCAGACAAACCAGGCTTCAAACCACGAACAATAGGCATGGAAACAGCAATGCCATATATCGACGTGCTCGCTGGAATGAATGCTCTAAAGAGTCTGAAAGGCTTCAAGACATATTTTGGAGCAGGTGTCCAGCCTATGGGTAGGAGACCTGTCAGCAGACGGGCCCGACCCGCTCTCCCGTAGCCTCCGAGATTATATCCTTCAGCTCTGCCTCAACAGACTTAACCTCGGCCAATCTCTTGCCTGTGCCACCCTTCTCACTGCTAATTATCTCAGCGAATATGCTTAGAGCTATTTCCTCCGGCTTCTCAGCTCCTATGTCTATGCCGGCGGGGGAGGAGATGCGGCGGATGCTTTCCTCGGGGACACCTAGACGGGCTAGAGTCTCAAACACTATTCCGGCTCTCTTCTTGCTGGCGACTAACCCAATATATCGTGCGCCACCTTCCAACGCTATTTTGAGGTACTTGTGGTCAAGCTTATGCATCGTTGAAACTACGACGGCGGTGTTGCCGTCAACCGTCACACCCTTAAGGTCAGGGTCGACAACGTATTGGTCAACCGTGGAAGGGTCTTTAAACATGCCCTCGGGGTCAGCTACCACAACCTTGTAGTCAAGCATCTTGCCTATTTTTGCGAGGCTTTCAACTATCCCCCCGTGTCCCACCAACAGCAGCTGTTTTTTTGGAAGAACTGGCTCGAGGTATACCTCCATGGAGCCTCCGCATGGGACACCGGTTCCTCTGAGTTCGTCCTCCATCTCGAGGAAAATGGTTCTGCTTCTACCCTCCTTGATGGTTTTCAGAGCTTCATGCAGGACTGTTGTTTCGACACATCCCCCGCCAACCCATCCAAACAATCCCTTCCCGTCCTCGAGTATAATGGCTTTGGAACCCACCTTGCCCGAGGTATGTCCTATGGTTTTGACAACCGTTGCTATACAGAATTTCTTGTTCTCGGCGATGAGCTCTGCGACCTTTGAGTAGAAGGTTAAATTATCCAACCCTTGATAAAAAATTATTCACCTAAATATAAGTCAATCGCATGAAGCATAGGCGTTTGTACCGGAGAATTACCAAGTTTACGGATGTCTGGGATGCTCAGAGGCTGTTGGTGGAGCACCTGAATCCTATTAAGGATTATGAGGTTGTTCCGGTTTTTCAGGCTTTTGGACGAGTAGTTTACGAGCCAGTTGTGTCGCCTGCTGACCTGCCGCCTCATAACGCATCACACATGGATGGCTACGCCGTCAACTCATCCTTGCTCCAAAATGCCTCGCCCAGCAACCCCGTCAAGCTGAGAACAGTTGGCGTCTGCTATGCCGGTAAAAAGCCTGAGTTCAAGGTGGGCGCCGGTG